>TARA_B110000977_G_scaffold1539_2_pt1 | contig 41315 bp, 24 predicted proteins | sample TARA_B110000977 | Tara Oceans TARA_B110000977 (sample SAMEA4397798) | marine metagenome | biome: Polar Biome; feature: [SRF] surface water layer (ENVO:00010504); material: water (ENVO:00002006), including particulate matter (ENVO:01000060) such as... | depth 5 m | reverse complement strand
GCATCTGCACACACTACTCCATGAATTCCAAACGCTGACCCCCTCCTCTCTACTCCCTCATTCTCTTAAAACCACAGGGTAAGTCCACGCTTACCGACTCTTTGGTCGCCGCCGCGGGCATCATTGCGCAGGAAAACGCGGGTGACGCTCGTTTGACCGACACGCGTCAAGATGAGCAAGACCGCTGCATCACCATCAAGTCCACCGGTATTTCCCTTTTCTACCAGATGGATGACGAGTCCCTCGCGCGTCTGCCCGACAAGGTCCCCCGTGAAGGCCAGGACTACCTGATCAACCTGATCGACTCCCCCGGCCACGTCGATTTCTCCTCCGAAGTCACCGCCGCGCTCCGCATTACCGATGGTGCCCTCGTCGTCGTCGATTGCGTTGAAGGTGTCTGCGTGCAAACCGAAACCGTGCTCCGCCAAGCGCTCGGTGAGCGCATTCGCCCCGTGATGACCGTGAACAAGCTCGATCGCTGCTTCCTCGAGCTCATGCTTGACGGCGAAGAGGCGTACCAAAACTTCTGCCGCGTCATCGAAAATGCCAACGTCCTGATGGCCACCTACACCGACGAGGCGCTCGGCGATTGCCAAGTGCTCCCCGAAAAGGGCACTGTGTGCTTCTCCGCGGGTCTTCACAACTGGGCGTTCACCCTCACCGTGTTCGCCAAGATGTACGCCAGCAAGTTCGGCGTTGAGTTCGAGAAGATGATGGAAAAGCTGTGGGGCGACAACTTCTTTGATCCCAAGACGAAGAAGTGGACCAAGAAGCACACCGGCGAGAAGACCTGCATGCGCGCGTTCGTGCAGTTCTGCTACGAGCCTATTCGCCGCGTGATCGACGCCGCGATGAACGACAACAAGGACAAGCTGTGGCCCATGCTCGAGAAGCTCAAGGTCAAGGAGAAGCTCAAGCCCGCTGATCTCGACCTCCTGGGCAAGCCCCTGATGAAGCGCATCATGCAAACCTGGCTCCCCGCAGACGTCGCGCTTCTTGAGATGATCATCTACCACCTCCCCTCCCCCGCGACCGCGCAGAGGTACCGCGCGGACACGCTTTACGAGGGCCCTCTGGATGACAAGTACGCCGAGTCTATTCGCAACTGCGACTCGTCCGGGCCCCTGATGCTGTACGTCTCCAAGATGATCCCCACGGCGGACAAAGGGCGTTTCCTCGCCTTCGGCCGCGTGTTCTCCGGCACTGTGAAAACGGGCATGAAGGTTCGCATTTTAGGCCCCAACTACGTCCCTGGCGAGAAGAAGGACTTGTACATCAAGTCCATTCAAAGGACTGTGATCTGCATGGGCAGAAGGCAGGACGCCGTGGAGGATGTACCCTCTGGTAACACCGTTGCGATGGTTGGCCTCGATCAGTTCATCTCCAAGAACGCGACGCTCACGGGCGAGAACGAACTTGAAGCGCACCCCCTGAAGGCGATGAAGTTCTCCGTGTCACCGGTAGTCCGCGTCGCCGTGGAGTGCAAGAACTCGCAGGACCTCCCAAAGCTCGTTGAGGGTTTAAAAAGACTTTCCAAGTCCGACCCCATGGTGCTGTGCCAGATCGAAGAGACTGGCGAGCACATCGTGGCCGGCGCCGGTGAGCTTCACCTGGAAATCTGCCTCAAGGATCTGCAAGAAGATTTCATGGGCGGCGCGGAGATTCGCATCTCCGACCCGGTTGTTTCCTTCCGCGAGACGGTAAGCGGCACCTCCACCAACATCACCATGTCCAAATCGCCCAACAAGCACAACCGCCTGTACTTCTCCGCGACGTACATGGAGGAGGGCCTCGCCGAAGCCATCGACGCCGGCGACGTCACGCCGCGTGACGAGCCCAAAGCGCGCGGCCGCTTCTTGGCCGAGAAGTTCGGCTGGGACAAGGACCTGTCGAAGAAGATCTGGTGCTTCGGCCCCGACACCACGGGACCCAACCTCATCGTGGACATGTGCAAGGGTGTGCAGTACCTGAACGAAATCAAGGATTCCTGCGTCGCCGCATTCCAGTGGGCCACCAAGGAAGGTCCCCTTTGCGAAGAAAACATGCGCGGGTGCAAGTTTGAGGTGCATGACGTGGTGCTCCACACCGACGCGATTCACAGAGGCGGCGGGCAGATCATCCCCACGTGTCGCAGGGTGCTTTATGCGTCTATGATGAAAGCCGAGCCCCGTCTGCTTGAACCGGTGTACCTCGTCGAGATCCAGGCGCCCGAAGGCGCGCTCGGCGGCATCTACTCCACCATCACGCAGAAGCGCGGGATGGTCATCGAAGAGATGCAACGCCCTGGCACACCCATCTACAACATCAAGGCGTACCTGCCCGTCATGGAGTCCTTCGGCTTCACCGGCACGTTGCGCGCCGCCACCTCCGGGCAAGCCTTCCCCCAGTGTGTGTTCGACCACTGGGACATGCTCGGCTCGGATCCCTTCGAAGCTACGTCGCAAGCCGGCAAGCTCGTGCTCGAAATTCGTAAGCGCAAGGGCGTGCGCGAGTTCATCCCTCCTCTCAGCGAGTATGAGGACAAGCTCTAAGCGATGAGCTCTGATTCTGCGTATTCGGTGTGTTAACCGATCGCAGAGGGAAGTGGTGATTGAGTGACATCACTTCAATATGAATTTCAACGTGAGAATTACGTACGAGTGTTTTGATATCACACGAGACTACTTTCAAAAATTATTACGATCAATTCGCGAGTGCACTTTTTCATTCGCTACCCTGTCTACAGCTCTCCCCCATAGTGCCCCCCCGCGAAATAGTTCGGAAGCCACTTCCCCAGGCTCCCCCCATCCACGTACCATCCATGTAACATGGTGACATCGGCTTCGCACCCATGGTGGTCCCGCCACGCTAAAAGAACTAATGCTGCTCGATAATGAACATAAGCCCCCATCACCACCAACACGTGAAAAATGTTGTGGCTCGACGCCCAAATGTCGAACCGCCCTGGTTTCCACTTTTCAGGAACAGCCATCGCATATATGTACGCGCCGGATAGGTAACACGCACCCATCAGAAGCTCCATCCACAGCATGACTTGGATTGGGGTGGGCTTGTTGTGCCACGTAAACCAGGTTTGGTGCAGAATAGGGACGGCGCCGCATCCTCCGAGTGATGAGAAAAGCAACGCCCTAAAAGGACTATACCTAGCATCCTGAAACTGCTCCGCCAGGGTAACAATCAACGTCATTAGCCCGAATATGCTCATCACGGTAAGGTATAAATGTCGAACAAGAGGCACGCAGTAGAACGAGTAGTACACGACTGGGAAGAAGGATGCGACGATCAGCACCGCGATTCCGACGTAGTCGATTCTCCACACGATCGTGCTCACTCGTGCCCCAACACACGCCAACGTGTGACACACCGCGGAGAAGGACAAACACACGATCGCGCCGGCTAAAAACACGTACATGGGCCACCGCGGCGCGTGCGGACCAGGGAGCTCTAAATTGTCCAAGTGCCACCCCTCATCGCTCGCGCCGACGATCGATTCCTCAAGCATTTGGTGCAACGCGCCGGCGTGTGTTTCTAGCTGGTGGGCGAAGGACTTTCCAAGACTAATTGCTTCAGACGACAAATCAGACGATGCCGCGTGTTGCACGAGCGCTCTGGCTTCTTTCAGCCGTTTCATCAACGCAGGGCGTAACGCTCCAACGTCAACGTTTCCGTGTAGCCTCTCCTCGATCGCGTGCGCTACTTGCACCATCGTCTGCGCCGCTGCGTGCAGCGCTTCGTTGTTCTTCACCGACCGGGCGACCCCCACCAGCGCCTTTCCACTCAACTTCACTGTGTGTCGAAACTGCACGGTTTTCGCCACCAGCGCTGCTTTCGTGTGATTCGTCCCCACGGTCCATGTACCTGGTAACGCAGCGAGGTGCGTCCGGCCCCACCCACTCGCCATCGTCGCCGTGATTATCACGAAAATCAACAAACCCAAAATGTGCGTCCATATGTTCGCCGTTTCGTTGTGCACCATGAGCACCGATTTGAACGCATCTTTAAACGTGAAGTTCGTACGGTACCCGGTGTGGATGTACTGGTTGTGCACGCTCCACTCGGGGGCGTCCCGGTACGTGCACAAACGGCACATCCACCAGTGGGGAGTTGGGGAAGGTTCGGGGGATGTATCGGGTCCGGTACCGGCGCCATCTCCGGTTTTGCGCCTCGGCACGCGGTCCTGGGGGAGCACGAAGGGACCGGGGGGAGGCCGGCGCCGGCGAGGCTCGGACGGCATCGCGGGACGTGCGAGACGTGTAACACGCCGCCTTGTCCACGTGTTGTGTGCCCTGTGCCCAGTGAAGTGCGTTGACCCGAGGGTTAGGTCAAATATTCTTCAACCGCTCCAATAAAACCGTTAGAACTTGGAAACGTTTTCAGGACCTCACACCGCGATGCGCGCTCGTTCGCGCGACGTCGCGGACGTCGCGTCGTTGGTTGAGCGGTTCAAAGAGCGCGGTGCGGATGAGTCGCGACGAAGAGAGGCGTTTGACAAAGACTGGGACGATCGGTTGGTCGCGTTCCGCAAACGTTGCGACGCGGTCGAGCAAAAGTTGAGGGACCGGCATGAGTCATCCCTCGAGAAGACCCGCGTGACGCTAGAACTCAGACTATCCCAAAAACCCAAGCGGTTCACCCCCCAGCTCGAGACGCTCTTAAATAAACGCAAAGAACTGTTGCGGCAAAATCGGTTTTCAGAAGTGCTGGATGCGTTGAGAGCAGCGGAGGAAAGAGAGGGGGTTGAGATGGAGGAGCATTTGAAACGAACTCGAAAGGAAAACATCGCTTACCTCGATGAGTTGTTCCAAACACAAAGGGATGAGCTCGCGGTGTTTGCCCGCGAGCGCGAAGCCGAGGAGTCACGGCTCGCGTCCGCGCGCGCGGATGCGATGCGCAGAGCCGTGAAGAACGGGTTCAAGGCGTACCAAGGGGTTGCTGTGGAACCTGAAATTCATCAATCACTCTCTGAAGATCTCGAAGGCGAAAAGGAAAACGAAAGGGACAACCGGAACCGAAGGCGTTTCATGGGTAAGCCGAGCCAGCGAAACGGTTTGAAGCTCGAAGGTCATCAGGGTGAATCACAAAGTCGTGATGTATCACCGTTACACACAACTCCAACCAAAGGTCGAACCGAAATCTCTATGAGCAAACAGTCCGACGCGGTTCCCTCCACTCCGTCTTCGCCGGCCACGCTTTTGCAGTTTTACGAAAACAGGGGAGGCAAGGCGGACGTGATGCGGCTGGGGACGGCGATTTCTAATTTGGGGATGGATTCCATTTTGGGGACGACCTCTAGGCCAGGAACGGCATTACGCCCGGAAATGCACGCGCCACCGGCACGATTAGCTATTCATGCTGCGGCTCTGTACGACGCACACGACGCGTCTGGATTTGTGCCTCCGGGCAGCCCCATCGCATTAAATTCCCACCCCTACTCCGGTGTGTACAGTTTCGACCGCCAAACCGACGATGCCATGAATAACTTCATGATGAGCGATGCGCAACGCAACGCGTTAGCGGAACTGCACGCGCGCAGAGACGCGAGCCTGAGGCTGTGGGAGCAAGAAGAACGCGCGGTGTTGGCGAGCTCGGGTTTGATGTCAGACGCACTAGGTCAAATGCCAGGTCAAATGCACCAGCGCGGCTACGGCGCACATGTGCCGAGTCATTCCCAAAGCACGTCACGTCCTGTGTCTTCCATGAGTGCTCATTTCGGTGTCCCAAACATTCAAAACGCCCTCACCGTTTCACTAACGCAGTTGCACCGCCAAACCGCGAGTAGCGGAGTGGTTACCTTCGCGAAAGAACCGAGCAATGGAAACGGTCTGGACAATAGCAACAACACAGTGCGACTTACGCGTCCGCCTTTCTTGCGAAACAGAGCCAATGACAACCGCTCGCCCTCCTTCGGCCCGCCCGTCGCAGAGGCTAGAGCCGCGGCTGACGATTTACACGCCGCGGCGATTTCAATGACCCAGCCTTCACTGAAACGAGCGGACCAATCAGAGTCCGCGGCGGTGAGACGAAAAAGAGAAGAAGCTGCTGCTTTTGCGGAAGAGGCCGCGGAACGACGACGCACTCTTCGAGGCGACGATAGCAATACCATGGTATACAACGGCCACCTTTCCGATGACGACAGCTCCATCGCATCGGATGAGCTGGATGACTTATGTCTGGCGAGCCCACGTGCTAGTAATACTTCCGGGAGTATCAACATCAACCTTGGGAGCGTGTCGGGAACGTTTGTCGAAGAGCCGCTACTCGCGCCGCGAGGAACCGGAGTCGTTGTGGGTCACACCGGGCGGTCGACGGTGATGCGCGACGGTTTGAAACTAAGCAATGCGGGCAATTCGATGGACTTGCCCAATCACAGCGGTCAAATCACGCACCGGTTCGGAAGCGGCTCAAGAGGCGTCGCTCCAAAACAAGTTGCCGATTCCCAGAACGATTCAATCCGAGACTTTCCTCTCGGGTCAGTCGCAAGAGGCGCGAATATATTGAAACGCATGCCCGGTCCTGACGATTGTTACCGGAACCGTAGAATGGGCGAAGGCGTTGACGCAGGCGTAGGTGAGCTGGGGTTTCCGAACAGAGACGAGGACTTGAGGGATGCGCCTGTGGTGCTGAAAAAAGAAACTACTGAAGCTATCGACGCAAAGAAAACTGACGATAGACGAATCGTTGACGATGACGGTTCGCAACCTCTCCGCGACGCGCCCCAAACTCAACGCACAGGTTTACGCGGGTTACGATCGAGTACTGTACCTCCTCTGAATACTCAGTCTTCAGAAAAAGCCGCCGCTGCTCAAAACGCCGCCGTCGCCGCCGCGCGCCTCGCGGCGTTCAAATACGGCCAAGTAATAGCGCCCACCACGAGCGTTCACGGCGAACCCATAGGAGGCATGAGGAGACTAAATGCCCATATACGTGAAGGATCAACTATGGATGTAACATCAAATGTAACACCCGGTGTAACACCTACCAGTAACACCTACGTCCGCCACCGCGCCCCCCCGGTGGGCCACCACGTGGATTCCGCGACCGGGTTGAAGATGAGCGACGTGGAAATCACGAAGGCCGTGCAACGCGACGGCTTGAGCAAGGGTGAGGTTATCATCGAACCTGAGAAACTGTCACCGAGCGAAAAGAGAAGAGCACACAGGTTGGGAATATGTGGCGGTATACATGACGGTTCACCAGTATATGGCGGTATGTCAACCACTGCGCTTCAAATGCGCAGGTCTGATGCCGATATAACGCACGCCCCCCCAACCCCCGAGGAGCTAAAGCTACTCTTCAAGCACGTGCGCAAAGGCGAGTACGACGGGGTCAAAGTGTTGTTCAAGAAACGAAACGTCGACATCAACGTCCGGGATGGATTTGGAAACACTCTTTTGATAGTGGCGTGTCAGAACGGCGCTGGTCGTGTGGCGAAGCTGTGCCTAAAAAAGGGCGCGGACGTCAACTGCGTGAATGGAAAAAAGTGTAGCGCGTTGCACTTCGCCTTGAGCTTTGGATTCGAGAAGTTAGCGGACTGGTTGGTCGAACACGGCGCGGATAAACGCGCGGTGAACGATAACGGGAAGACACCGTATGAAGGGCTTTAGATGGGTTGCTTTAGAAGTACAAGAAATGCATAAAAACACATCTAATATCAATCTAATTAGTCATATTCTTCCTCTAGCAGGGCGTCGCACAGCCTGCTTGCTAGCGCCGCGCCTGACGCGTACCACATCGCGCCCCACACCGCCCCGGGTCCGTGCACCGCTGCGACCAACGCCGCGGCGACGTCCTCGCCCAGCTCGGGACGCGCCTCCGCGACTACCGTGGCGCACCGGAACAAATCGCGAGTATAGAAGGATTCAGATGAGTCCTTCTTTTTGTTAGACAAACTCTTCCCAACCCCGGTCTCCAGCTCGAACCCGGCTCGTATCACTCGTCGCAGCGCCCACTTCAAGCTCCGGTCGCCCCCGTCCGCCAGCGCCTCGACGACGTCCGCGCGTAGGGTTTGTGCGCAGCGTCTTGGAGGCACTCTGCTTTCACACGGAAGCATCGCTGGTACATCCGCGCCCGCCAGCGTAACGCTCTCCACTGCTAATGCGAAAGACACTTCCGCGCACAAGCTCAAAGCCAAAGCAGATCGAAACTCGCCGCGCGTGTCGGAATCTTTTCCGTCCAGCGCATTCGCGACCGCTACGCCTGCGGGGTGCGGCGGCAAGGGAACCAGCACGAGCTTCAAATCACACTTCGTGGGTAAATGACTCCATCGTTGTTTCCATGAAGTGGTTTTTGACTCTGAACCGTCACTTACTTTCGTGAAAAGAGATTCCCTTATCGCGTCGCGTAACGTCTGCGCCGCGGTTTCGCCGTCGTCCCACGCCAGGCAAATTAAATCAAGGTCACTGACACCGGCTTTCGCGTCACCCCGCGCCGCGCTTCCCCTTAGATACACACCTATCGTTCGACCGCCGCCGATTTGTGTCAAAGGGTCACCGGTCGTGGAAGGTGAATCGTCGTTACCCTCCAGCGCGCTCGTCGCGATGCGCGCGGCGTCCATCGCGCATAAATGCCACTGTTCTCTCCACTGCTCTACACCACCTCTTCCGCCCAAATTCTTGACGAGTATTTTATTATTCGCATTCGACGCAACATCACTCAAAGCAACCCTTCCGTGTTCGTCCAAAGCAAACGCAAACTCGCTCATGGCGCGAACCACGTTCACGCGTTCCAGTTGGTAAATATCGCGACTGCCAACTGAAACCCCGCCTTTGCGTTTTTGCCACCGAACGAAGCGAGCAACGGCGGCGGTGTCGTGAGGATCGTCGGCAGAGGAGGAAAACATTTCAGAAACGAATCGTTCCTGTGTGGGCAAACAGTCAGGTACTTTGTACCGCCTGGTCACAGATGAGCTTACTCGCGGCCCTATGCTCTCTGTGTAGTGCGCCCACCGCGGCGGGAACACTAAAACGTCTCCAGGGCCGAGCACGGCTTCCCACGCCCCAGGAGGTTTACTGGAAGTAGATACTTCAGTAGAGGCATCATCTTCTCCTTCTCCTCTGCTGTCCCTCCCGTGCGCCTCCGCCGCCCTGACGTCCACCCCAAGGTCGCTTCCTGCCCACCTGGGATACGCACAAACCGCCGCACCTTCAAAATCCGAATCCGCATCTAACCTAACCCCGCTCCGCCTTCGGAGCGGGTGCCAGTCCGGGTATAGGTACGCGCGTTGTAACGCGCTCGGGGGGTAGAGCAACATCCTTTTTAATCCGTTCACTTGCGCTAACACCGAAACACTACTATCGTAGTGTAACGATGAAGTACTGCCGGCCTGTGACAGCCATATTCGCGGCGCTTGCGTTTCAACCCACTCCGCCCGCTGGAACGATTGCCAAGGCTCGGATGAATTGTTTGTCCCGAGACCTGCGTCTTCCGCCAGCGTTCCCGATAATTCAGCTTGCATGTAAACCGAGTCTTCCGATTGTTTCCCCGTCATCCTCTTCGCTACTTCGTTTATCGTCAGCTCTTTGACAACGGAAGGTGACTTGAACGCCCCATTCTTCACCGCAGGGTGATTCACCTCTACGTACTGGAACTCGTTCGATGCGAGATTCAAGGAATCAGAGTTTTTCTTGCTTTGCACGCGCGTTTCACCTGCAAAGTCTTTATGATTTTTCACCAAGTTACCGAGCGTCCATCGCCGGTCGCTGTCACTGACGCACGGCCATGTATCCGCCGCGCCTCGAAGAATAACAGGCTCCCGTAGCTGGCACGTTGTCCCATTCAATGTGTGTATCAACGAGTTTAATTGCTCATCACTTCCCGTCGCCTCCTGCCAGTTCAACTCGGGAACCGAACCCACCACGTCGACTAACCGCGACAAGCGAGGTGGACTTTTTTTTGGCACCTGCGCATCCAGGTCCTTGGAGGTCAAGTCTTTCACGCTCAGCGATAGTTTTTTAACCGTCTTCGTCGCCGCATCGAGGCGCGCGAACAACACAGAGTCGGTGATGGAGGAGGTATCATGTGAGGTGTCATCTAGTTCTTCAGTGCGGTCGAAGTCGTCACCGTAAAGGTGGCCGTCGTCCAGTGTGCCGACCATTCCAACATTTCGTGCTGTTTGATTTCCAAGAATTCGTCGCCGTGGCGGTTGTGACACGTCTGCACTCCTTCGTGACTGATTGCTCGTTCTACCGCGACTCCAACCCGTGCGCATCTCCGTGCGTGTCACGCCGGGACGCATCGCCGCCAGGTCCGCAAGAACCATCCCGTCAGCGCGCCACCGAGAGTGTGGACGACGAAGGCGGGAAGTTGGCATACCTTTTCGAAGAGTGCCAAGTTTCCAAGAAAACCAAAAAATCCAAATGGATTTTCCTGACTGTTTGCTCACTCGTTCGTTGACCCTGCTGACGGTGATTCTGACAAAAGGCGACAGCGTGGCGGTGCCTTTTTCAAACCGCGTTTCAAAGGATCTCCAAGGAGTGACCGGAGACGGCTTTTGCGAGCCGCGTTCTCGACGCGTTTTCAACTCATTTTTTTCATCTCCAAGAAAAACAGAGGAGACGTTCTCGTGTTTGGCGTGTGCCATACGCGATCGCGCGCGTGCGTGCGCCGGGGGTGCGTCGGGGCGATGGCCACCGCGGACACGCATCGGTCCGGTGGGGGTGTTGGCGAGCGACGTACGCAAACTGACGTACAGGTCCAGTGGACGCGTCTTGAGGTTGCGCAACGAGCCGCGTGTGGCGCTTCGCTTTTCGTCGTCGATGGCGAAGTGATCGACTTCGGGTCGTTCGCGCACCCGGGGGGGCACGCGATTCTCGCGAAGCACAAAGGGCAGGACGTGACTGATTTATTCAAAGGCACGCGAGCGGGGGAGGGGAGGCGGTACGCGCACAGCGAAGGCGCGGTGCGGATGCTGGGGAGGCTGAAAGTGGGCACGGTGATCGGTGATGAGCGAGGCACTCATCGAGATGACTTGAAAAGAGAGAAACAAACGGGACTGTGCGAGCGCGTGCTCAGTGACGATAACGCAGCTGAGGAAGACGTCCCGTCGTCCGTCGGGTCGGACGACGACGAACACATTGAAAAACATATTGGTCAGGCTAATAGCCCATACAACCCGCACTCCGTCGACATCACCAAGCCGCTTTTGCGCCAAGTCAGTTTGCTCGGGAAAGCGGGGACGTACGAGCGGTGGGTGTTTACTCCCGATACGTCGTTGGCAAACGGACAGTCGCTGAAGTTCTTTGAAAATCCAATCCTGGAAGGTCTTTCGCAATCACCGTGGTATTTTGTGCCCGTAGTGTGGCTGCCTGTGGCGTGTTATGCTTTGGTAAGCGGGTGGATGAAAGTGTTAGGTAATGGATTGGATCACTTTTGGCAATCGATTTCGGCAAACGTTACAATTGCGTTTATATCCTTCACCTTCGGCTGGCACTTGTGGCACCTGATGGAGTACTCCTTCCATCGGTTCGTGTTCCATAGCATCCCAAGCGGCGCGCTAGGAGCAAAACTTCACTTCGCAATCCACGGGTGTCACCACAAAGCGCCGATGGACAAAACGCGGTTAACGTTCCCGCCAACAGCCGCGGCGCCGGTTATTTATTTTTTCAGAAAGGTTTTCTTTCTCGTAGTGCCCTGGGTAATGGCGAAAAGTGGAAGGGTAATTACCCATACGAGGGATATGAACCGTTACGCGCATCTCGTCTCGAGTCATGTATTCGTAGGGTGCCTGTTAGCGTACGTGACGTATGATTTAACGCACTACGCCTTTCACGTGTGCGACGGGGACGTGCTACGGAAATATTTTGGCAACAATTTCCAAATATTAAAATCAAAGCATATGAAGCACCACTACGATGACCATTCCATTTCGTTCGGTATATCGAACGATCTATGGGACACGAAGTTGGGTACGGTAAAAAGAGATAAGAAGACGAAGTAGTATGAATGACTAAAAGTAGTATGTAGCCGATTCTTTAAGTGATAATAAGCTATTACAGATAGTCCTATCTCATTGTTTATTCTTCAATCAAAACAGCCGGTGGTTCTTCCGCTTTCAAAAGACTCGCTTCGTACGCCGCGACTTGTTCCGCTAATTTCTTCTCTTCCTCTCTATCTTTAATCAGCCTCTGCTCCATCTTCTGCTTGCTCACCTCCATGGCCTTTTTTAAATCGTCTTCAGGCAACCCAGCGCAGTCCCCTATTCCCATCTGCGACTGGCGCAAACAGTTTTTGTTCGCCAGCTCGGCTTGTCGTAAATCCTTGTTCTCTTCAGTCTTTTTAAGAAGGTTCTGGATGTAGGGGGAGGTGGACGCGTCTGGGGTGGCAGGTGGGGTGACCGCGTTGGCGTGAGGTGCAACGGTTACGCTCAAACCAAGACCCACAACACCGGTCAGGAATCCGAAAACAACGTCGCGTCTGTTGTTCCTGGGACGAGATTGGAATTCACGTGAGTCTGATCCCACTTTATCCGTACCCTTCGTGCCCGCGGATGCGCAGACGCGAACGACGGGTTTCAATTGCCGCGCACGAGACCCATGGCGAACTCGCGCGCCTGCACAGAGTGGAGCTGGTGCTACGAGGCTGGGCATGTCGTATGTGACGAAGAAGTGTGAAGAGCTCATCAAGTGTGTGCAGGACGTTCGATTGAATAAATAAACAGCACTGTTCGACGAATATGTTTTACTGCAGTACAAGTCCTCTCAGTCCTCACCGCGCGGCGGTTTGCGCAAGGTGAGGCCTGGGAACACGCGTTTGAGGTATGGGCAAGAGCAAGGCAGGCTCGGGCAGCGATGGGGACGTGACTAATGGAAGTATTCCACGCATAACATTGGAGCAGTTTGCAGATGCGCTGGTCCAAGGTTTCGGTAGCGGCGGTTCGGGGAAGGGACAGAAGGAGCGAGCAGCGAAGGACACCAATGACAACAACCGAACCGGTGATGCCAGCACGAGTAACAGCACCGTGACCGTGGCACAGTGGACAGATAACTCTCAAGTTTTCCTGCTTCATTTCCAGTCCGCCTGGCGACAAAGGGACGCGATGGGCAGAGCTAGCATTTTCCTCGAAGATTTGGATTTGCACGGCTGCGTTCCGGAATTTATACCATCCGGCCAGCGCGGCGGCGTCGCCAACTACAGCGGGCACAACATGCGCGTTGACGATTTGTGTACATTTTTGAATCTTTTACAAGTCGAGAAACCGGGGGGAAAGGGGGTGAACGAGAGCGAAAAGGGAATGGTCGACGCGCTCGTGAGGGCGAACGTCATGCGGGTCGATAAAACGAGTGGGGAATATTTCGTCGTCGGAGACGGGAAGAAAAATAGCTCTATGGGTAGTTACTCTGAGGAATACTCAGAGTACTCATATCAAGCCCCTAATATCTCCGGGTCTGCCATCGCCGCGGTCGCGGGTTCGAGTGACAAAACGGAAGTCAAAGCCGCGGTGCTTCACGAAGCGATGCACATGGTTTTTTACTGCGATTCATTATTTTCGCAAAAGTGTTACGAGTTTTGGGAGGAGGATGTGAGCGACGCGGAAAAGCTGGTTTGGATTACCTTCCTGAAAGACCTTCGGTACAACGTTTTGGACAAAGAGTTAGTGGTGAACGAGTTCCAGGCGTACATGTGTACGGAGCGGCAGATGTTCGGGGGAGGGTTCAGGGATGGAGGTGGAGGTGGAGGAGGTAAGAGCCAGAAAAAGGGAAAGAGCAAATCCAATGATGATTCTAGCGACGATGCGTTGTCATCGCTTCAGAAGCGGTTCGCGTTGAAAGCCAAGGAGTGGGTCCCCTACCCGCCATCGGTCGGGGACTCGTGTAAGGTGGTGTGGCAGTGAGCAGTTAGTTGGCGATGGATTGAGGGTAGTTTTAGTAGCTGTAGCCGTAGCGAGGACAATAGGAGTGTGTTTTATGGAGACCAAGCGAAATGACAAATGACGAAAATCGAAAAAAATTGCTCGCTCCGATTTCACGTTTCTTGAGTTATTCTCGAGTCACGGCGCCTTATAGCATGATTCGAGCGAATTAGACCGTCGAAGACCGTTTAAAATATTATAGTCGATCTCCAAATTTCCATGGCTCTCGTTTCACTGGTGCCATCGGATTCCCTTTCCCTCCAATTTCTTGCCGACGTGGACGGAAAAGCGAGGGAGGTTACCGGAGGTCGCCATTGCGAACGCGCGTTGGGACGAGAAACACGCGCGAAGATTGGCGTTTGGCGATTGCGAACGTCAAAAGTGTTGAGTTATACGAAGGAGCTCAGGGTTTATCTACAGGCGCGCATCGAGAGTACACGAAGTTCATCGCTTGCGTCGACCGTAATCCCAACACGCAAAGCCCTGGAACGGAACGGACAAAGATTTTAGGATGAGTGCCGCGATGGCTGCGGCGCAGAAGACTGTGGATCTACACCGCGTGACCACGGAGGAGCGTCTATTTCACTCAGAATACAACGTCCCGCCCAGGCACGCGGCGGCGCGGAATGAAGTGCGTTGGGCGTTGCGGGGTTATCTCCCCCCAAAGCATCTCCGAATAGACGGGTACAACTATGGCATCCCCGAGGAGACGGAATTTTCACTCGCGGAGTACGACCCTTGTATCGTGAAGAGAGAGAGCACGAGCGCGCTGATGGCGGGGTGTTTCGTGCACGACGAGGCGTCGATGGAGGACGGTGGGGAGGAAGGCGTCTCAACGGTCACGATAGGTACGATCGAGAGGTTATTGCTCCGGGACGACCCACCCCCATCCTATTTTCTTCCTTTTTCCTTGTTCTATCCAATCGATGACGCGGCTCGGCTTTTGTTCAAAAGCTGCGCGATTTGCTGACGAGGCGTTTGTGATTTTGGAGTCGAACTCTCATGCTTCTCGCTAACCCTTCCCCTCCCTACTTCCTTAGATGACTCTCACCAACGGACCACGAAGGGCACGATGAGCAGCCGCCCTAGTTGGGGGCAGCAGCAGTACGAGCAAATAAGCTCCGCGGTCGCGAGCTAGCGAACGGAGCGAGGGTGGTTGAGACATTCTCATTTTCTCCAAAACGAGAATCGAATTTCCATCCAATAATTTTCTATTTTTTCGGCGAACAGCAACATAATAATAGACGCAGGTCTTCCAATAACGTGTTGTTCGCCATATTCTTTCCACGCGTCAAGCTGAATTATATTAGCAGTTTAGGCAGCGTGTGTAGTATATCTAGGGATGCGTAAGTATATTAATACGTATCGTCTCAAGTTAACAAGTCGGCGCATAATCTACTATAAAAAAATCACACTCAATCTTAATCTTATCTACATTTCCTCGACGTCCGCCTCCGCCCCCCCTACCACGACGGCGACCCTTCCTGTTTGTAAGTTGCTTTGCGTTTGGGTAAGGGTTTGGTGTTCTGTTACGGTAAGTGTAGCCGTTTTTTTAGCAGTTTTTTTTTTCTCCGTATTGGTATTTACCCCAGCGTCCGTCTCGTCGTTTTCAAAAAACTCGTCCCGCAAACTCCTCCTGGTCCAAATCGCGGATAACAATATTCGCCATCTTTTATCAGCCTTTCGCTTTTCTTTTTCCTTCTCTGACTGTATACGCATACGTTCTTCCGTTGTCCATGCGGTTCGCAATATCTTTTCGTTCTCTGCTAGTAATACTACGCCGTCGAACTTGGGGGTCGTCACGCCGCCCCTGCGAAACTCGAACCCCACAAGCGCGGGGGCGTAGTCGAATTGATTTTCTTTTTTAGAACTCACACTTGCGTCCCGCAACTTCCGCGCCACCTTCGAAATGTACGGCAGACTCACGTGTACGCACCCAGGCGGCGGGACCGCTTTTGCACCAATTAAATCCACATTCCCTCGTTCGTTTTTCGGAACCTGCCCTATGCGTAAATAGTCAGAAACGTTCCACGTGGTGGTTTGCCAAACGCCGTACAAAGCGATGTCACCTTTCGGTTCGTCCAACTTGTCAACGTTCTTTTCCTCAGACTTGTTACTCACAGCTTTCTTCCCACCTCCCCGGGCAACTTCCTCCACTGAACGTGGCCCCTTTCGTCGCGGCGCGGACTTGGGTGCGGACGGGTTTTGCATCCGCACCAGCTCGTCGTTCTTCGCTTTCTCTTTGTCCACGCGTTCAATCTCCACTCGTTTCTTCTCAAACGCGATTTTCTGGCGGCTGCCTTTGCTGTGCACGAACGCGATTGGTTTACCCAGCTCACCAGTTAAAACTTCCCTTTGTTCTTCCGTTTTCCACCGCTCCACACTTCGCAACGTGCTCACGCAATCCTTGGAAAACACGCACTCGCCGTGGATGAACCCCAGCATCTTCCCTTGCCGCGGGTAAATTATTTCGTTTTGCTTCAAGTTTGATTCGATAACGTAAAGGGGGTGGTTTTTTATCTCCGTCAACGTTTGAGGTAATCGTTCCCTTTTCGCGAGTTTCTCCATCTCTTTCGTATCGTGGGCGTCTGCGGAACATATGTGTCGTGTCATCTGTTGTGCTCTGATGTCTTTCACTCCAAAAAACGGATCCTTCTCAGACTGTTTGTCCACACGTTTTCCAATCTCACAAATTTTCTCGACCCATAAATTATCACACCGCTTCTCCGCGCGCTTGGAAAACGCCGCGGCGTATTTACGGGTCACGTCAGTGAAGGACAAAGGAGTGCTACACGGGCTGTCACTGTTAGGAATACTCGTAACACCCCTGAAAGCCAACACGTACGGCGCCAACACACTATCTGATTTATCGATAATCTCGGGAATGTCGTCCACGCTCGCGCCGCCGGCTTGGAAACTCCACCGTTTTTGCGACTTCGGACACCCAGCGCAGTGCGGCACAACGGGAACCCAACGAGTTTCGTATCCGCCCGTATTGATATCCTCACACTTCGTAAGGACATCACACCAGTGCGTTACGGGTTCGGTGGATACATCGGATAGGGTGCTGGTGAGGTACGGGTATTTAGTCGGAGGGTCGTCTTTTGATTTTTTTGTTTTCTTCTTCGCATCGTCGTCGAAGCGGACGACGCCGGTTTTTTCCAAAACAGAAACGCCGGCTTTGAATTGAACTGGGTCAAATCCGGTGACTAACCTCGCGACATATCCCAGACCACGCGTGGCAGCGACGAACAAAGCGCAGGTGTCTTCCTGCGTGCCTTTTTTTCGCGCGCACGCGAAGAGGAGACGAGTTTTTGCAGATACAGTGCACGCGATGACAGCGGCGCGCAGGGCTGAACAAGAAGCAGCGCCAAAGGTCTTCTCGGATTCGTCACCGGTGTGTTTCGGTTCCATGGAAACATCTCCATCCTCCACAATAAAAACACCATCATCGTCGTCAAGCACGATAACGTCGTCCACCACCTTCACTCTCGCGAACTTGGAAACGGACGCGAGCGCGGTTTTACCTTTACAATTTTTGGGTTTTGAGTTTTGAGAGAACCCAATACCCCTCACGTTCCCTCTCTTGTTACCCGTAAACGTGTTCCCCGTGACTTCCGTGGCTATGGTTTCGAACACCCCAGTGAACCACTTTGCGAGTCGCGCGACTTGCGCGATCGTGGGAAGACCGTCGGTATCGGAAAGTTTCTCCGGGTGTGCCGCCAATTGAGCGTCGGTAAACAATTCCCGAGGCGCGAGGCTGGTACATAACGTCTGTACCAGGTCGTCCGAAGCAGCTTCGTTCGTACTCCTTCCCCGTGCAATTAAACACAGTAAGTGCGTTTTGTGAAGCTCTTCCAACTGTGTTCGGTGTGCCGCCGATATCCGTCGCGCAGTGCGACTAGTGCCGCCCAGGTCTTCGTTCGCAACTTCTTCTTCAATCTCGAAGTCCTCAACTTCCCGAGTGTTTGCATACTCATCCGCCGCGCCGGCCACGTCTTCCCACTCGTCCGTATCTGTGATAGAGTTGTCACTGTCACTGTCATCGATCTCAACAACTTCGCCATCAACGCTTTTATCACAACGTTTCCTTTTGCGCTCCGCCGCGGCCGCGACTGCTGCCATGTTGGCATCAACAGCGAGCCTCGCGACGACAGTTTTGTCCAGTCCCTCACCTGTTCTGGTCGCCAGCGCGCCACACTCGCCTAGTTCGTTCCGGTCAATACCCCTTTGACGTGACCCTTTCGAGGCCTGAATTAAAGCATTGGATACCTTTGAAAGGTCCTTTGATTTGTCTTTCGCGTTCGCTTTCCCAGAGTTCGTGGACAGGTCCGTGGCTAAAGATGCAGCTGCTAGGAGTTTGGCGTTGTGCGCGGATGCTTTTTGTTTCGCCGTGTGTTTCGGTTTGGACACGGCACCAGTTGACTTTTCGGTAGGTTTGCGTGTACTCGGTTTCGGCCGTCCAGGAGCTGACGTCGATGGTGTTCTGCCGCGACCGCCATTCACCCCTCGGCGGTCCAACAGGTCCTCCACGCGAGAAACAGCGGCTTGCGTTAAAGTAGCGTCGTCGTTGTTGTTGTTTGATGCGCCATTTCTTTTGCCGGTGCCTCGCCTCTGACTCGTGCCCCTCGCCGCGGGCATTGCACACGACAATTTGCCGTATCGCCGTAACGGTCAACTCGCACGCCACAAAGCAAATCGCCGGAGCCCTCGCGTCGAGGCGCTCCGCGTTCTGGCGGGCTGAGACTTGTTGGGTCGTTGCTCAGATTTGACGTCGTCGATGAGATTTACAAATAAAAATCATGCCTGTCATAAATCCTCTTGCGGCGCGTTTCCCAATCGCATGTGTCTACTCGACCGAGCGCAGCGACGATGTCCGCATGCGTTTCCCTCGCCTCCGCGTTGGCGCTCGCGCCACGCGTGTCTACGCGCCGTCAATCGCGCAAGGTGCGTCTCGCACTTTATCCCACCGCCGTACACGGCGCGCCGCTTATCCGCCGACGAGAAAGATTGTGTGGCGTTCGAACCGCGTTCGAACAGCCTCACCCCAAGCCCTAGCTGCCTCGCCGATGACTGACCTCTCGTACATCTTTGAAACCCCCCTTGGATGCTTTCATTACCTTTCGCAGACCGTCAAGCCATGTGCGTCGTCTTCTAAATCAAACCAAGTGAAAGCGTCGTTCAGACCAACCGGATCCCTCGCCGCCTCCGATGGTTCCTGTTCCAAAAAATCCACCGCCATACGTGCCACCGGCCTGGCCGGCCTCGTCGCGGCGAACGGCGAGGCGTGCGAGCTTGATAACTTTCAAAGGGTGTCTGTCCTCGCCGAAGCTTTACCGTACCTTCAACGCTTCGCGGGCCAGACCATCGTGGTGAAGTACGGAGGCGCGGCTATGATCGATGAGGGGCTGAAGAAATCTGTGATTCAGGATTTAGTGTTGTTGAGCACAGTCGGGATCCGTCCAATCCTGGTGCACGGCGGCGGCCCCGAGATCAACAAGTGGCTTGAGAAAGCGGGCATCGAGCCGGTGTTCAAAAAAGGGTTAAGAGTGACTGACAGTGAAACCATGGAGATTGTCGAGATGGTGTTGGTTGGTAAAGTTAATAAATCACTCGTCTCGTTGATCAACGTCGCGGGCGGCAAAGCCGTGGGCATCTGCGGAAAGGACGGGAACACGATGCGGGGCAAGATCCGGGACCCGGAGTGGGGGTTCGTCGGAGACGTGACGAGCGTGGACACCGGTGTTTTGAAGCAGCTCGTTGACAGTGGCAACATTCCGGTAGTTGCAACAGTAGCGATGGACGCGAGTGGGCAAGCCTTGAACGTCAACGCGGACACCGCCGCCGGCGAGTTAGCAGCAAGCATTGGAGCCGCTAAATTGATTCTCATGACTGATGTACCGGGTGTCTGTACCGATAAAGACGACGCGGGAAGTTTGATTAAGAGCCTGACGATCAGCGAAACCCGAGACCTAGTGGACAACGAAGTCATCGCCGGGGGTATGATCCCGAAAGTGGAGTGCTGCGTGAAGAGTATCGCGCAGGGCGTGAAGTCGGCGCACATCATCGACGGACGGGCGCCGCACTCGTTGTTGCTTGAGATTTTAACCGACGAGGGGGCGGGCACGATGATTTCAGGGTAGTCAGGGTAATTAGTCATACGACATGATGTTTTTGCTATTAATCATTTTTAACGTATACTGTTACTACCTCGCTCTTAGTCTCCGTTCCCGCGCGGCGAAGCCGTCGCAGTCGCACGGCCGTCGTCGCTTTGATTTATTTGTTCCATTGATTTTTTCAGCGTGCTGCGCTTCACACGACTCGCAACAGTGCACTTTATGTTCTTGAGTTATTGACTCGTCACCCCCACTACACGTCTCGCACACCAGCAACAGCGTGTGGCACCCAGCACTGGCACACGCGTCTACCCTGTTTGTTGATTGACCGCAACCGTCGCACCAGCCGCATTTTGTTTTTTCATCAGTGACCTTCGTGCTTCCTCGGTTGTCAAACACGAAGTTCTGGCCGACGTAAAGGGACGTCTTTGCCTGCGCATCGGGAGTAGTAGTACCCGCATCGTATCCATCGGTACCACTCGCGATATCCCGCGCATACGCGGCTATTCCGCCTTTCAACTGCGCTATGGATTTCGGCCTTGATTCGGAATCTAAGTTTGCTAAATATGCCGACGCTTTTTCACATCTAACCCCGCCGGTACAATACATCAGGACGCGTTTATTTTTGAACTGGGATGGGTTGCGGTCGATCCATTCCGGTAACTGGCTAAATCTTCTTATCGGAGCCAACGTAGCCCCCTTGAAGTGCCCTATCCGACTCTCGTACCAGTTCCGAACGTCCAAGATTATCGGGGTATCATCGGATGCGTCGATACTTTTTTTGTCAACATTTTTTGCTTCTTCGTGAAACGCGCTTGAATCTAAATGTTCTATTGGAGTTATTAACTCGTCGTTTGACCGGTAATTGCTTTGAACATCCGCACCTTCACCCACACCCCTCGCAATGCCTGGCTTCAACCCCAGCGGCCTCGCGTTCGTGTCGTCGAAGGGTACGATTTCCGGGACGACGCGCACAGAGACGGCGTCGAAAAGATGCGAACAACCGGGTTGCTTTTTGTAATCTAAATCCTTGCATGCAGATGCAATTTCGGGTTCACCTTCATCTGTTTTCAAAGCCTGAATGAGCCTGTCTATACCCTCCCTAGACCCAGCAGCTGTGCTGTTGATGCCCTCGTGCGCGATCCTGATCTTGCAAGTGATACCCTCTTGTTCACAAACGCTCCTTACCCTGTCTGCGAAGGATTTCGGATCTTCCACAGTCACGTACGCGTAGAAAAGCACCACGACTCCTCCTCCGAAATCGCACCCGCAGCTGGCGCACCCGTCCCGTGCGATCCCGAAACGGTCGCGCTGGCCTTTGGGGAGCCGGCGACCGCCCGCGGCGACGGACGTGCTGGGGTCAATGCCCGGCATCGACACGCCGCCGCGCTGTCGCGACTGAGAGATGCAGCGTGCACTTTTTGCATCTGCTCGTTATTTTTGGCCAAACGAAACGCGGCCAATTTGCATTCCGAGGCGCGCGCTGGCCGGGGGTCGCCCATGCGGGGAGCTCCCACGCCGGCGTCCCGCGCGTGCCGCGTCGCTGGGGCGCGGCGGGACGTGCTCTCCTCTATGGTCCCCGAGGGCGCGGAGGATAACGTTGATGCGCTGCAAAGAGCGACGGAGCGCCTCGAGACAGATGCCGCGAGGACACGAAGGGATTTACTAATCGCCGCGTCCAGGGTGCTCGGGGACGGGGCGGTTGCTGTTGGTGATGACCCCGAACTCGAGTCACGAGATGCACGTGTCATCGCCGCGCTGGTGGAGTTAGTGCCGAACACAGCGAAGGTGTTGAGACAGAATTGTGACAGTGTTGATGGAAAGGGAAACATGAATGGGGGGATTGGTGACGATGAAAAGATCTCGTCATCATCCGCCCAACTCCCGTCTTGGGCGTCGAGCTCCAACGCCTCGACGAAACTTGAGGACAGTGCGATTGCGCAAGCAGCATTCAGATTACAAGAAGCACGTACACTCGAAGAAACCGCGACCGCGACTGCGGCTCGACAATCCCTGGCGACGCGAACGGTACAAAAACGTACCGACGTGGAAACGTTTTTAGCAACCGGCGATTTGAAAAGCGCGGCGGATAGCTTGCGTGCGTGTTCTGAGTTAACTGACGAGCTAAATTCCATGCTACAAGGAGTGAGGAGTAAGGGCACAAGCACTGTTGGTACAGTACAAGACACTTCTACTATAAAAATCGAGCGCGACCGGTGTGCTTTTCTCACTGAAAAGTCCAACGCGCTTGTTGAGAAACTCGTCGATAAAATTCGAAGTGCTTTTTCTGACGCGATGGAAGTAGTTGACGACGAGAACAACTCAACAGGCGCCAGTGCAATCAAAGCCAACCCGCATCAGTTTGAAACCGTGTGGAGTGTCCTGCAGTGTTCTGACAATTCTTCTTCAACCGATTACTCTACCCTGAAAGCCGAACTGTTAACTGAGCTGAACGACCAATTAGCCATGGAGCTTTTCCTGCCGCTGGTTGACGCGGCAGTGGAAGACGGGTCGATCGTGACCGCGTTTGTTGACGCGACTAGTGGCCATACGTCGGAGGAAGTGTCTACACATTCAATGGTGTTCCGCTGGACTGTCGAAGAGTCTACGCACGAATCCGAGGACCCATCTGCAACCGCAGCGTCCCTGGCAACCGCCCTGGACGTCGCCCTAACGTTCGCGGGCGATTCAGTAAAGTTATCCGGACGACCAACCTTCGCGAAGGAGGTTCTCGCAAGCACCTGGGACGCCGTCGCCGCAGCGTGTTCCACTAAATGGTTCGAGAATAGTGAGACTAATTGCTCTGCTGATAGTTCTAATCGACTTACTACGACGGTTCATATTCCGTTAACCGATGACGCAGTCGCATCTCTGTGCGCTGTTGAAGCGTCGGCCGCAAAGCTCGGCGCTTCGCCCGCGTTCCCCGCGATCGGCCCGGTGGAATCTGCGGCGTTCGACTTGGAGAGACGCGCCGCGGAGGTTACGAAACGGGAAACAGTACGGGCAGCAGCGGAGATTGTGACACGTGGCGGGTTCGAACGGGGCACGCTGAGAGTCAAAGGGGGTTCTGATGTCATAAACGCAACTGATACTCATACGCAATCGGCCTCCGGATTTGGCGACGAGCTCGGATTCGCGGAGCGTGTTGAGAAATCGCTTTGGGCGGAAACCGGTGTCGGTTCTGAATTTCCAGTCAATTGCGAGTTCCCCGCGTGTACCATAACGCAGACCGCGGTTAAGCTGAGCGTCTTAGCGTCAGCTACTCTCGCAAAAGCGCATTACTTGCGAAAGTCCGTGACCGAAAACTCTACCACGACATCGCCGGCGCAGAAACGAGCTGCCTTGCTTGAAGCCGCGACCACCGCGCAAAGCGCGTGCGACGTTTTGGAGTACTGGCGGTGTGTTACGCCGATTCAGGTAGGTGCCGGGAGCAATGGGGGTGTTACGAGGAGTACTGGTATGGGTGTTACAATTTACGGTCGTAGCACCACTAACTATCCTGATGATTGTGAGTTAATTTGCCGATCTGGTCCGTACGCGGCGGTGTCATTTCGCAACGACGCGTACTTTCTCTGCGACCGGTTTTTGAAAGCGAAGTATGTTTTTGAGAGTGCGGATGAAGCGTCGGACAAACCCGAAGGGCCTAGTGATGACCTGAACTCAAATATTAACTCAAAGAAACACTCGGATGCATTGTTGTGGGTCGTGCCTCCTCTGCTCAAGTTGGGCGACGATACGATTGCTCTGCTGATGCGCACGACGTTGAGTGAGACTGAAGCCGAGTTGACACTTGCCGGGAATGAATTTATTTCGTTGGGCGAATCTGAAGCCGCCGCCGTCGACGCGACGCGGGCGATTCGTCGAGCGAGAAGGGTCGTCGGGAGAGTATGCGCGGCGCTTGTCCGGGGGTTGCCGGTGGAGTTGGGAGTGCGGTATGGGGTACAGGTACTTTCAAAATACGCCGAAACACTAGTTAGTCACGTTTTTTCGTGCGCGGACGTTTCGGTTGACGCGTGCGACGCTTTGCGCGAACTTTTAACCGAGGCGTTTGCAGCGGAAGGGTTGTTTCCTTTGAAAGCGGGTAACTTGATCGGAGGTAATACCGGGTCTACTGGTCAATGCGGACAACAGTCGCCCAGCTTGGCTGATAAAAAGCTCAGCGCGGTTGGTGAAGTCACGGCTTTGCTCGAGGGTAACAAGGAACTGCACAAAGTGTGGAGCAAGGGCGTGTTTTTGGCAAACTTGTTTCGCTTTTCTTTAAGTGACATCGAACAGACGTGGAGTTCCGGAACGCTGGAAAGCAAGGGGTTCACCTCGGGTGAAATCACCAAACTCGTCACCGCGGTGTTTGAAAACAGCGACCGGAGAGAACGTGCGCTTGGGATAATAAATGATTCTAGGAGGTAGCAGTGTAGGTTTGTATGTAGCGTAGGTAGTGTTATTTCGAGGAATCTAGTTTCTTCACTGTCTCGGAAATTTTTTATGTGCACCGACCTCTCTGCTGCGAAGGGTTGCCGAGCGTTCCCATACTCTCGAAGAGTTTGCAGACGATCCAGACTAACAGCACATAGAGCACGCGGCGTGAATTGCGAGTTTCGAAAATTCCGTCCTCGTCACGATTCGACAGGTTTTGAGTGCCAACTGACGCGTGCCTTCATTTACCACCCGCGGGTGCAAGCACGTCCACGATGCTCGCCGCTTCCCTTCGCCGAAGCTCCTCCGTGTTTCGCGGCGCCGCGCGCGTCACGGGCACGCGCTACTTCGCGGTAAGTAGATGTCCCTGTTTCTTATTCGGAACGGACGCAAGTGATGAGATGGAACAAACTCGCGCCCCGTTTAAACGTCAGCTCCTAGATATCCGTGATGACGCGACGCGTGCCCGATGGGCGGAGCGACAGTCAAAGATCCGAATGCGCTTTCGGATCACACACGATACGTCCCAAATGGGGCGATGAGAACATCCAACCAACAACCCAAATTGCTGACCAAGGCTCCCACCCAACCACAACTCCTTTACGTCATCCATCGTTGCCTTCGTCGTTTTCTTTTTTCGGCTTGAAAAAATAATCCCATGTAAATCCAAACATCCCCGTTCATCCCTGTTCAAAACCAAAAGGCTGTTTCCAACGCGGATGAGTACAAGAAGTTCACCGGGGACAAGTCGCACGTCACGTGGCCTGAGGCGTGCAACAAAAGCTTAGCCGAGATGGACCCCGAGATCGCGGAGATCATCGAAAAGGAAAAGGCGAGGCAGTGGAAGGGACTTGAATTGATTCCCAGCGAAAACTTCACGTCGCGATCGGTGATGGAAGCGGTCGGCTCGGTGATGACGAACAAGTACTCCGAAGGCTACCCCGGCGCGCGGTACTACGGCGGGAACGAGTTCATCGACCAGGCTGAGATTCTTTGCCAGCAAAGGGCGTTGAAAGCGTTTGATTTGGATCCGAACGAGTGGGGGGTCAACGTGCAATCCTTATCCGGGTCGCCCTCCAACTTCCAAGTCTACACTGGCCTCCTAAAGCCCCACGACAGGATCATGGGCCTTGACCTTCCCCACGGCGGTCACCTGAGCCACGGTTTCCAAACCGACACCAAGAAGATCTCAGCTGTGTCTATCTTTTTCGAATCCATGCCGTACCGTCTTGATGAATCCACCGGTCTCATCGATTACGACGCGTGCGAAGCACTCGCAAAAGCGTACCGCCCCAAGCTTCTGATCGCTGGCGCGAGCGCGTACTCCCGTTTGTACGACTATAAGAAAATGCGTGAAATCGCGGACCAGTCCAACGCGTACCTCCTAGCGGACATGGCGCACATCTCCGGATTGGTCGCGGCGAAGATGATCCCATCGCCTTTCGACTACGCCGACGTGGTGACCACCACCACGCACAAGGTACGTACACCCCGCCACAAAATCCTGCTCGCCTTGTACTGCTCGTTCGTCACCTCCGTTTCGAGCTTTTTAACACATCATGTGAGGAATTCCTCATTATCCTGATACGAGGAACGCACCCAATACATTTGCCCGACTGTTTGCCATACAAAAGACTGACTTGTGTATTTCCAAAATCCTAAGTCCCTGAGAGGCCCGCGAGGCGCCATGATCTTCTTCCGCAAAGGCCAGAAAGGAACGAACAAAAAGGGCGACCCCATCATGTACGACCTTGAGGACAAGATCAACTTCGCCGTGTTCCCTGGATTGCAAGGCGGCCCGCACAACCACACCATCGCCGGGCTTGCGGTGGCGCTCAAGCAAGCAAACTCCCCCGAGTTTGCCGAGTACCAGCAACAAGTGATGCGGAACATGGTCGCTATGAGTGACCGGCTGAAACAACACGGGATTGAGCTTGTGAGTGGTGGTACGGACAACCACCTTGTGCTGGCTGATTTAAGGCCCCTTGGCGTGGACGGAAGCAGGGTGGAAAGAGTTTTAGAGCTCGCCCACATCGCGTGCAACAAAAACACTGTGCCTGGGGATAAATCTGCGATGGTCCCCGGAGGGCTGCGTTTAGGAACCCCGGCTCTCACCACACGCGGCTTCGTGGAGGCTGATTTCGAGAAAGTCGCGGACTTCGTGGTCAAGGGCATCGAAATCACCAAGAAGATCAAGGAACAGGTTGGACCCAAGTTGAAGGATTTCAGGGAAGCGCTCGCGGACGCGCCGGTTGGAAAGTTTCCCGAAATCGACGCGCTCAAGAATGAGGTGGAAGCATACGCCTCGCAGTTCCCCACCATCGGCTTCGACAAAAAAGACGGCAAGTACACGCAGAGCCTTTAAGTTTGAGTGCTTTGAGTGAGGATGAAGATTCTTTTGATTTTGGAGTGAGACTGTTTGGTCTATGAGAGGAATGTGAAAAGGGAGTAATGAGCGCAATTGGGTTTCTTTTTGTTTTCATGCAACACAATTTGTTGTTACTGCTCTTTGTTTTTTATTTTGTGTCTGCTCATGCACTCCACTCACACAATCACACACTCAAAAATCGCCTCCACATCAACCCTGCCAAACTAGTTGATGTACTGGCTCAGCCACCTGAACCCCTCGCCGTACCCCATTCGCCGCACCACGGAGCACATGAACACTTCAATCGGGCGCATGTTCGTCGCGTCAAGGTTGACCTTTCCTTTGCCCGTAGTGTAGTTCGTAAGGCCGAGGCAGTGACGCAGCTCCTCCTCAGACGACGCATGAGGAATATCAATCTTGTTCCCGAGAATCAGAAACGGCACGCTGCCCAACGAATCGTCACTCAACAAAGAGTCTAATTCCTTTTTCGATTCCAGAAACCTTTCCTTGTCAACGGCGTCGACCAAAAACACAATCGCGTCGACCTTCGCATAGTAGTCCTTCCACACCCGTCGCGCGACTTCGTGACCGCCAAGGTCGAAAGCCTTGAACTTGATCTGGCCGATGGACAGCTCCTATTATTGGTCGGGGGGGGAAGGAGGGGTTATTGGGGACAGGGTCAGCGAAGGATTTCTTTTTCATTTGCCAAAAACCGGTTCCGTCATATTTTCTGACTGTTTGCATGTGAGAAACGAGCGAGAAAGTCAAAAATCTCTGGATCGACTTCGTCGTGTGATCACACACCTCCGACGTCGGGTACTGCGTGGGTTGGTGCTGCGCCAAACGCTCGTCTTTAAGCATGTGCATCAGCGTGGTTTTGCCCGCGTTGTCCAGACCCTGGGGGATGAGGGGAGGGAGTGGGTAGTTAGTTATGCGCAGTGAGATCCGACCGACGATCTGTCATTTCGGTCGAGTCGGTTGATTCGCACGTAGGCGCGTCTTCGTGGTTCGTGCAGGTTGCTATGAGGGTCGCTCAAACGCAAACCTACCAGGAACAGGATCTTGGCGTTCTTTTGCCACAGCCCGAGCGTGGCGAGAATGTCGTAGAACCAGTTCATGAAGAAAGGCGCCATCGTCGCTGACCGATCGGCGCACGGCCGCTCCTCGCGCTTCGTTGTGAGAGAGGCCGCGGGCAGTTTGGAGACGATCGATCAGAAAAATGGGAAGGAAGAGAGATTTTGGGTGCCAACCGTTTTCACTCCACCACGCCATGGTGGCATCCGCCACCGCGTGCTTCGCGGCAGCGCCGAGCGCACGACGGCACGCGTATAACAGAGCCGCACGAGCGAAGTCTCGACGTGTCCGGTGGGTCGTCCCCACCGCGGTGTCATCGCCGCAAGCTGCGGGCACGGCAGAGGAAAACAAAAAAAATCTAGTGCTCATAATCCCGGGCTTCCTGTCATCTGCGGACAAGTATGAGGAAATGGCAGGGAGTTTGAGGAAATACCCTAACTTCTCCGACGTCGCCATCGTCCCTTTGACGACCTCGGATTGGTACCCCACGTTAGCTGGCGGAGACTTCTCAGACATCCTCAACACCATAGATGAGGCTGCTAATGATCTGCTCACGAAAACAAATGAAAATAAAATCGAAAAACTACACATCGTCGGGCACTCCGCGGGCGGGTGGCTCGCGCGGTGCTGGCTCGGGTCTGAGCCGTACCAGGGTAAAGTATACGCCGGCGCAGTAAAAACACAAACTTTACTCACATTAGGCACACCACACTACTCACTGGAGTTATACCCGTTCGGACGGATCCCGGAGAAATTGAATGATGAGGTAAAAGAAGATTATGGAGGCGATGACTCATCATCTTCCTCCTCCTCATCTTCCTCCCAAGACGAATACAACTCTGTTTGGACCGCCACCCGGGGAAAGCAAAGCACCGTAGCGCTGACTAACTTCCGGTACCCGGGTTGTTTTGAGAAAAATAAAGGCGTACGGTACGTCTCTGTTTGTGGCAGCGGCGTGGTCGGGTCATCACTAAAAATACAAAATCTAAAAAAGAAAGACTTTCTAACAAGAGCTGGAGCTGGTGTTTCGTACGCCGCGACGTGCGGCGAGTGCGACGTGGACGGCGACAGCGTCACGCCGGTTGTCTCTTCTATACTACAAGGGTCCGATGAGCTCATTCTACCGGGAGTGACGCACAACCCGCCTGACGGCGGCAATGGAACAAAAAACGAAAGCTGGTACGGGTCGGACGACGTCATCGAACGATGGGTAGACAAGCTTTTATAAATAGGTATTATTACAAGTCACTACGTCTTCTTTTCCGAGAACCGTTCTCTACTAGAGGATGTGTACTGCCGCATACGCGTGTCATTCCTCTTATTCTTAGCCTTCAAGTCCGTCTCCGCCTTGTCCGCCGCCTTGCGAACTGCTTCGAACTTCTCGACTGAAATAAAGTTAGCGGTGACCAAGTTCCCGTCAAATTCCCGGTTGTTCAACGCGTTCTTGGCTTTCAGCGCGCCTGCAACCGTGTCGAAGCGCGTGAACAGCTCGCCGACGCCTTCCGGGTCTCTCCGGGGGTCTGAATGCGCGACAGGTCGCGGGGCGAACATAGAGACAACCTTGCCGAAATCAGAACACACGTCCTTGGTGTCGCGGATGAGTTCCTTCCATTCCGCTTCGTCGAGTAAAGCAGCTCGCGTTGTCATGCCTTGAAGGCGAATGCACACGTTCCGAGGTGGCGATTCGTCTTCAGAGTCTGCATCACTTGAGTCAGAATCGGCACTCGACGCATCAATACTCTCCTCGTCCGTCGTGAGATCGCCTTTGAACTTTTTGTTCCCGACGAGAGGAATGGGCACGACGCGTTTTGTAATCTCCGCGCGGCCAAAGTCCACGCCAACGATTTGCGCCGCGCTCTCGTCCAAGGCGTAGACGTGGATTTTAGAGCCAGTAGTAGTGGCGACTGCTAGAAGTGATCGGGTGGCACTGCCTGGCCCGGTCGCGTTCGGGTGCGGCGAGTCCATTACCTTCAGCGAGCTCAAATGCCCGTGCTTCTCGTCCACTCCTGGCAAGTAAAAAACCTTGGTCATCAGACCGGTGGCGATCGAGAAGACCCCGACGTGGTGGCTGCCCACCGGCACGACCAAGTGTTCGGAACCGGTGGTCGGTGTCGCCTTGGCTATCGTGAACGGGTACGGCGCAGGGTCGTTCCAACCCCTAGCGGCTAACGCGCCTGCTGCTTCTAACGCAGACCCGGGCTTTGCCTTCGACCGCCTAGCATCAAACACACCCCGTCCCTTTGGAGGCGTAAACGGGTTGGGCAGGTCCATCCGCGGGGCCGTCGGGGTCATCGAGTCCAGTGAATATGTGTGCGCGGTGAAGTAGGGGGCGGATGAGAGCGAGGCGTCCACGCCGCCCACGGATAACGCAGCTTGGCAGACGCCTGACACGCGTCGAATAACGACTAAATCAGGGATGCCTCCATCAGACGCGATCAACGCGCCCACCACCGGCGCCGTCGCCCGCGTCGTGCAGTGCTTCTGTCTTAAGCGTTTCAAACAAGTCCCCTTGTCGTCGTACTGCAGGATTTTGGAAATACAAGTCAGTCTTTTGTATGGGCGATTTATAAAGTACAGTCAAGTCTTGGCAGTGGGCAAACAGTCGGGCGGATGTATTGGGACGTATTGGGTAGTGCTATTCATTGGAGATGCCTTCGTATCGGGATGGTGAGGAATCAATCCCTCACAGGATTGCACTAAAAACCGGACAAACTTGTACACGACGCACGCAGTACAAGGCGAGCAGGATTTTAAGGGATAAAAAAACAAAAACGTACCTGCGAGATGAAGTACTCCTTCGATTCACCCGGGGGGATACAAAGTCCAGTGCGTGTGCCCAATTGCGTTGCTTTGCCCAGCTTCAAGTCCAGATCACCCACTTCGCCCGCGTCCCTGAGCCACTTCTGTTCCGGGGTTTCGAGGTCGGGGTCAACGCCTGGTATGTTGAGCTTGCGTCGGACGGGTTCCAGCTCCATCTGTTCTGAATAAAGTCTCGGCGCGCGCAAGGCGTCCACCGCCTTCCCCGCCCGTTCATCCTCCTCGACCCACTTTTCGTCTTTCGGAACCTCAATCACGGTTTTTTTTCCGCCTTCCCGGGAAGTGAGCCAGGGGAAGTGCGTTGTTGGTGTGGTGGGCGGGTCGTCGGTAGGGTCAGAGCCACTCCTATTACCCCTACCTCCCGATAAATTAGAAACTTCGGATGGGAAGCCGTTCGGAACCTGCGCGGTGACTTCATTCGGCACCCTCCAACTACCGAGCGGTGAGAACCAACCGAACCCGCTGCGCCCCGCGTTCCCCTGGAACGACGCCCAGAGACACATCACGCCTTCCGTGTCGATTGAAAGTAACGACCCGGAATCGGGAAGAACGTCGAGAAAAACAACAGGCGCGCTGTGGCCCCTGTAATAAAAAAACATATGACGGGTTAGTCAGGAAGGAGTGCAGCAGGAGAGTTGGGTAGGAGCTACACTACAAAAGAACACGTCGCCGGTTCGAAGCGAGGTATATGCCGGATATAGTATATCCTGCTGTATGCGCATATACCCATCAAAGTTAAAAAAACGTACCTGTAAACGTCCTGCGTGTACGGAATGTCGACTTTCACGTCGTCTCTCTTTTTTTCCTTCTTTTTCGTGGTGCCTGGTAATGAGGGGGTTATGTCGGGGGCTAACAACAAATTCCTCTCCGGCTTGCCCATGTGCCCACCGGTACCGGTGAAGAATGACTCCGCCGCGTCTAATAGTTTATCAACCCCCGCCACGAAAGCGCTCCCCGCCACGAATGACGGATCCACGACCTCGCCGTCGCCCGGCGATTTCCCTTTTACCTTTTTACCTTTGGAATCGTATTGTTCAGCGTTGTCCAGCCGCTTCGTGGCTTCGATTTTAAATCGATCGTCGTCGTCCGCCGAACCGTCGTCGTCGTCGTGAATCGTTTTAAATTGGTCGTGTTTTTTACTCTGCACCGCGGTGAACATCGCGCCTTTGGCCCATGTCTTCGCACCCCGGAACATCGCCAGCTCGCGTTGGATTTTTCCCGATAGAGGGTTCTCCGCTAAAGCGTCGGAAATCGCGGCAGGTCGCGACGCCGGTGAGGCTCGGACTAAGTCTCCGTTCGGACGCGCGAACATTGCATAAGGCTGTCGCCCCGCCATGGTGAACGCAGGAAAGAATCGAGTCAACGTCGGCGTGTCCCGGGGCCATCTTTCACGCGCCCGCACCCGTTCCTTCCAAGCCTCCTTTGCTGCCTCCTTGGACTCCTGCAGCTCTTCCGCCAACTCTTCAGTCGACTTCTTGCTGTCCTTCTTTTCCTTCTTTTTACCTCCCTTACCTCCCTCCTCCTCCTCCTCCTCCTCCTCCTCCGGCGGCGGCGGCGTCGGATCCGGAATAGGCGAAGACGTCGCGTGGTTCACCGCAGCGAGAACCATAGTCTCGCCGATGTACGTCTTGCCGGAGCCTTTCTTGCCTCGCGAAGGGACTAAACTCCACATCCTTGATGTCCCACCTCTTTGCGCCGTGCACAGCTGGCTCGCATCCGCGCTCCACGACACGCTCGTCACCGCCGCGTACTGCGCGCTCGGCGGCCCTCCGTCGTCGTTAGCGTCCTGCATCTCGCTCTCAGGGTGGAACGTACACTCCGCCCGTGCGATAACCTCCGGGGCGGGCGTCAAAAGCTTCTTCTTTGCTTTCTGTTTCGCCTTTTCTTCACGCTCCTTCTCCTTCGCCGCTTTTTCCTTCTCCAGAGCTTTCTGCGCAGCCTTTGAAAGTTTCTTTGGCTTCTTTTTTGAAGTACCTGTATCGTCCTCATCCTTATCCTTCGTATCATCCTCATCCTCCTCAGAACTCGTATGTCCCTCGTCCGGGGGCAGGAACTTCCACACCACGAGCTCGCCTTTGGATGTGCCTGCGGCTAGGACTGTGGAGCGGCCCGAAGTTGCGCTGGACAACGCGGTCACCGCGCCTCGCTTCACCTCGACGACTGACTTTTTTGATTTGTCGCCAAACGCATTGCCAACCTTGACGGCGCGCCAGTACCTCTCTTCCGCCGCGAACGCCGCTCGGTGCGCCTGTGACGGCGGCGGCGGCTCAGAAAGGATCCCCAAATTAGCCATCCCGCTCCGGGGAGGGGGTTGGTTCTTTGCTTTCAGTTCAGCGGCAATCGCGTCCTGTTTCTTTTTCAGCTCGTTAAGAACGCGCTTCTTCTCGAGCTCCTTTTCCTCGGCGTCCGAGCCCGAGTCACTCGAATTCGATATGCTCTCATCGCTACTCGACTCCTCGTCACTCCCACTGCTCGAATCCATGCCCTTCTCCTCTTGTTCTTTGGTTTCCTTGAAGTTTATGGTGGCGTCTGCGCCGCGTTGGATGCCGGGCGGGGGCGACGCCGGCCGCAGCGGCTGCGTGTGGTGGAACACCAAACCAGGCGGCCGCCGCCGCTGCATCTCGTTCAGCATGTGCTGACACGCGTGTCGCCCCGTGGCGGTGTCGTACTGAAAGTCATCCTCCTCATCCGAGCTAGAGGTGCTCCAGTACTCTTCACTCGACGATCCCCCTCCCACCGCAAGATTTGCGTTGAAGTCAATCTCCTCATCCTCCACGACTTCGGTCTCTTCGGTCTTTTTCTTTTTTCCGCCAAAGAAACTCCATCGCGTACCCTTCCGCGCTTCCGCCCGCGCCCGCTTCGCCGCCGCAACCGCTTCCTTCGCGGCTCGTTTTTCCTTCGATTTCTGTAGCTTAGCCGCCTTGTGCCGCTCCTTCTCCGCAGCTTCCTTCGCCTTCTCCGCGGGCGTTTTCGAGGTCCACAGCCAGCCTTTGTTTTTCCCCGCCGCCGCATTTTCCTTTTCCTTCTGCTTCAATTTGAACTTTTTCAAAGCGTTGCCGTCGGGGTTGACCCAGGGTTTTAGCTCACCGGAGGCGTCGCCGTCTAATCGAGCGAGAACTGCACTGGCTATGGCCTTGGCCACAAAACCCGCCGCTGCTGCGTGATTAGCTTCCACCTCCAACACGACTCCAGTGGCTTCCTCTCGCGCGACTTCTCTCACTAGGTCATCCAGCGTCTGCCTGCACATGGCTAACCGTCTCGGCCCCGCTCGTCTGCGCCACTCCCTTTTCTCAAACTCCAGCTTCTCCTTCGTCGGTCGCTGCGCCAAAACCTCCGTGACGTTGCCGCAAATCTCGAGCGCCATCTCGCGGCACATCGTCTCCACGGTTTTGACCTGCGGTTCACGGTTATCGGACCGTTTCTTGAGGTACTCGCGCGTGTTTGGGGAGTCCACGTTTTCTCGTAGAACCTCGGCGCTTGACTTTTCGTAACTAGCGGCGGATTCCAAGTACTTCAACCGAGCGGCGACTGAACTGTGCGCCAGCTTCATCCTCAACAACCGGTCCTTCGCTTTCGTCGGCACAAAGCTCGCAACCTTCTGCGTAGGTTTAACCCCAAGCTCTTTCTGTAACCGGAGTAACAATTGCTCCCTGTTGCCGTGCGCCAAGGATGACTTGGGGACGTCGGGCAACAGAAACGGCGATTCCTTTCGGCTTCCGCTTGAATCCGACCCCGACGTCATGCTCGCCATCTCCCACGGGTATTTTTCAATGCGTCGCGGAACGATGACTTGAGTGGGCCGCAACGCATCCTGCGCCAGCTGCCGCTTATTCGCCCTCACCACGTGGCCTTTCTGGCGCTGCATTTTCGCGTTTGCAGATTTTTGTTTGGCAGGCGACTTCGCCGCCGCCGCGACGTCTTTGTTTGAAAACTCGGAGTCGGATTGCGAATCTGATTCCGAATCCGAATCTGTATCGTCGCTAGTCTCAGAACTTTGTCCCTCCGCTCCACCTGGGAACGTATCCCTCCGCTCCGCCGCTTCATCCGCTTCTTTCTTGCGCCGTTCCTCGAGCGTCAAGTCGTGCACGCGTTCATGTTCGCTCAAGCGGTCGCTCTCTCTCAATAAATCCCGTTGTCGTTTTTCCAGCAGCGCTCGTCTCGCCGCGAGCTCACCAGCCACCCCGGCGTGCTCCCCCCGCCTGCCTCCGTACAGATCCCTCAACACGTCCGCGACGTCGTGCGCCTGGATTTTGTCAATCTCGGCTACGTCAGCAGTGGGGTCGTGCAACGGCGCGGCCATTAACCCAGAAGCTAGCTTGCCAAGCGCCTTGTCGTCATCGAGCACGCCGCGTTCCCTCAGCGCTTGCGCGAGCGCGGGGGTGTCCACGAGCGCATCTCTTACGACACGCGCGCGTTCCGAAAGCCTGCGATTCGCCGCAGCCTCCAGCCTCGCGAACTCCAAATAAGTAGCCTCCCTCTCCACGTTCGTGCGCCGGATATCAGCGTCCGCGTCGTTGGGAGGGAGCTCCATCGGAGTCGTAGCTTGAAGCGTTGACCGAGCTGGCCGCGCAGTTTAAAAAAACGCCGGCCCGAGGGCACCTTCCCACCTCCAAAAGCGCGTGTGCGCGTGTTCAGTCTCAACCTGCACCACCTTCGACGTCAGGAGCCTGCCCCGCGCCCTCCAGCCGCGTCTTCAACGCGACGGTGGACGTGCGGGCCTCGAGTGATGTGCTCGCGAAGGAGATTCTGGGAGGACGATTTTTGAGGATGGACACCTCGACGCGCTGCTTGCTGCGCGCTGTAATGAAAGAAAAACACATCGAAGTCGGCGGTGCGCCCCAGTTCTTCTCGCGGGCGGCGGTTGGGGTGCGTCTTGTAGAGGTGAGCAGAGGAAACGGCGTGGGCGGCGTGCGTGGAACTCGAAAATGCCATCCTTCGACAACGCCCCGACTCAGTTCTTCCCCCCCCCGCGTTTGCGCCTTAACATCGATGTCAATCTGCTCCCGGCCGATCGAAGAACGCCCGAAGACGTGTTCATGTGGTACCAACCACCCCCGCGTCATTTGCCTTCCTCGAGCGATTTCGTGCACTCCATCGTAGCGGATCTCGGTTTGACCCGTGACCCGAAGGACATTACTCTGCGCGTTGATGGGTACGCCGTCAAAGGAGACGAAGTGCTTCGCGAAAACGATGTAGTGCACGTGTGTTTTAGGAATGACGCTGCTGCGCTGACAGGGGGTACTGCAGATATCGCCACCTCAGTTTACGAGCACGGCGGACCTTGGCCGTTGTCTCCAGCAGCTCCAGCGTATTTGCCGGGATACACGGAAACCGCACCAAACACGGCACCGGCAGACACAAGAAAGTTCTCCAGGCTCGGCGACGGTGAAAACGCCGAGTGCAAGCGGCGACGTTTAAGCTTGCTAACGGGGGTCGCTGTGTCGGTACCACACACAACTACCGCGAACACACAACCGACACAACAGCTCACACTCACATGCGGGCGAAGCAGAAGCGCGCGAAGAAAAGCGCTTAAGCGCGCGAGGAAACGCGTAGAGAGTTTCGGAGAGTTACAGCCCGTTACGACTGCGGCGTACACGACGCCGATGGCTTTCGCGACGGCTCCCCCGAAAAAAGCAACCGCGCATACGCCCGCTGTTGTTCTTCCTAACAACGGTGCCCTGGACCCAAACGGCGACCTAAGGAAACACGGAGGCTCCCTTGCGAATTGGCCGGAACAAACGTGGGTACCGCACCCTAATGAAAAAACGTTGAGGGGGATTGAATCGACGGGTCGAGGAACGAACGGAAATCAAAACTTTGGACAGAAAACGACGTTCGACGAGGAAAACAAAACGTCATCATCTGACGATGATTCCTCTTCTGATGATGATTCCTCTTCGGACGATTCATCTTCCTCATTCTCTACCGAAGACGAGGACGATATCGAGCCGGCGCGAGACTTGACATGGATCGAAAGCGTACAAAAACACGTCAATCATTTCCCGCGTCCGCGAACGTTTCAAGAAAATCAACCCGTTTCCAAAAAGCCAACCTTGGGGCAATACGAACAGCTCGTCGCCGCGGACCACACGCTTGCGAACCAATCCGTGAGCGTACCTATGAACAAATATCACGATTGCGTGGGTGCGGCGCTTCAAGCCGGAGACGTTGTTCGGTACAGGTACGCGGGAAACGCTTCTTCAAAAGGAAAACAATTACAGTGTTCCTACTTCCAAGGCGAAGTCGTTTCGGTGGGGCCCGATTTCGGGGGCGACCCCGGCGGCGGCGTGCGGCTCGCGGCGACGATCGCGCCTTGGCCTGAAGCGAGGCGCACGGAGGCGCTGCGCATGGCGGCACATGCAGCGGCACATGCAGCGGTACAGAACGCACAAAACAATTCTCAAAATAACGACGGATTGCTTCCCCCGCCGTTTGACCCGACGTGCGTGGCGATAATCGGCGTGGACGAAATCGTCGAAGCGCGGTTGATCGGCGGGCTACGATTTTCTGCGAATGACGAGGATAATGACGATGGCAGTGACGAGGACGACGCCAGTGCCAGTGATGCGCCTGATGCAAATGCACGTATTCAGAAAGAAGCTTCCCGCATGACCGTCATGCAGCTTCGCGCGGCGCTGAAGAAGAAAGACCTGACCTATACCGGCGTTAAAAAAACGCTCGTCGCGAGGTATGTGGAAAATTACTACGTTCCAGATTTCCTGGACACCTGGACACCTGGACGCCTGGTCAAGGCGTCGCCGCCCGTACCGATGACACGGGGAGATACACAGTTGAGAGGCATGGGGCGCGCGCTGGAGACGTTACGAGCGGAGGGGGACATCGGGCGATAGGAGTGGGGTGCGGAACTTGTAGAAAAAAAACAAAGCAAAAACCAACGAATATCTGACCCAAACCCAAAAAGTGTTGGACACACGCCTTTCCATCAGAGGGCGGCGCGCGTCGGGGGAACGCGTGGAGGTCGTGGGTCATGGGGAGCGGATCCCGCGCGCGATCGCGTGGGTTCAACCCCAAGGATAATTTCCACGTCGAGGAGTCACACCGTGTGTCGGGGTCCCCGCCGCGCGAGATCTCGTTGGTGAGGCGATTGGATATTTCCGACGGGAAGGGTACGGGATGGTGTCGCGCGTGCAGCGCGTCTACGAGCGGCCCGAGTTCGGTACACCTCCCTGGTGTGAACGCCTTGGATTCGAACGCAGTGGGTGTGTCCATTGAAAGCCATGTGTCGCACGAAACGGTGGCGTGTCGCGCTTGCGGCAACGGAGGTGGCCTCACAGGTTCGCCGCCGTCCACATCACCACCGTCGCCCCTCGCGAAGTCCGCGGAGTACCTCCTCGAACGGTACGCGGAACGACGAGCGCTAAGTGCGAGGGCGCAGACGAGTCAGGGTGGGGACGGTCGTGGTGTACGGATAGTACAAGGAAATCACGGGAAAGGCACGGACGAAGCCCCGGTAGGCTCGGTGGGCTCGGGGACGGAGACGAGTGCTGAGACTGCAAAGCGAAAAGAAAAAGTATGCGACGCGTGCGTTTCCTGCGGCGACATGTGCGGCATAAGCGGGTGCTCTGTGTGTGGCGGTCCAAAGGAAACGGAAATCGCGCGTGCGCTGGACGTGGAGCGAGGAGAGGAGCAGGCCGAGGGGGTTAGTCTTGAGGCTGCAACGGCGGCGGCAAAAGCAGCAGCACAAGCCGCCGCAAATCCCCGCCGCGACGGCTGGGGTCACGACGCCGGCGTGTTTGCGATGGACGATGATGACGTGTCGACCTCCTCTGGAAGTACTGGTGCTAGAAAAACAAAACATTTCACGTGCTGCGAGGTGCGCCGAAAACGCGCAAACGGCGATGCGCTTCTCGTCGCGAACGGTTTCGTGTACGACGCTACGTTATTCTTGGAAGACCACCCCGTCGGTCCGCTTCCGATTTTGCGATCCATAGACAGGGACAACACGGAAGACCTTACGATGCACTCGCACGCGGCGCAACGGGCGTGGCATAAGCTTAGGGTAGGGGTGCTGAAGTCGTGTCCAACGAAAGGGTTCGGGGATTTTAAACCGCCCAAGGGGGATAACTACGCCAGGTGTGTAGTGCAGTGAGAGTTGTGAGATGTGAGACGACTTAGATCAATAGTACAATAGCGTTACAAAAGAGTTACAATTAATTCTTCCTTCAATCACCCCTACCCGAACGGCGGCCACCCCGACGGCCACTTCCCATGAGCCCCAACCTCAGCGTACACTTTTGAGAACTCCGCGCCCGCGTGCATTGAGGTGAACATGATGCCTGATAGGACGCCGGTCATCGCGCCGGTGCGTATCCACCACCAGTTTTCGTCGCTCGCGAACCGCTTTCCAAACAAATAAGTTCCAATCGTCTCTAACGCCAGGTTCGTACCAGGAATAATCACCCGGTAATTAGTATAGATCCACCCTATGAACGGCAGAACGGGAAAGTGGCGTTTTTTAATCGTGATGGTATCTACCGTAGCTTCCTTAGTCTCAGAATTCATGCCACTTCTCATATCCCCGGGCGTTCGAAGATCCGCCGCGGTTTCGTTCGTCACGAGACCGTCGCGCATCTTGAAAAGTCGCGCGTCAGAGCCTAACAGGGTTTCGAACGTATCTGGGTTGCCCACGATAGGACGTTCCGCGTCCTGTTCGGAGCGTAATAGAGACACGAACTGGCGGTTCAGATTCCCGAGAGAAGCTACGTTTAATACAGTCTCAAAATTACGATAATCCACGAACACGGGGTTGAGAACTCGCCCGTTGAGCTCAGCAAACGTCTTCATCAATTCCAACAGCGTCATTGTTTCCGGACCGACCGCGTCGTACGTGCGCCACGTGTACTGCCTTCCTGGGTTGATTTTAGGACGCGCCCAGTCGTGTCGCTGTTCGCACCGCTTGGCGTACCAGTCAGCGCTTTGAGTTACAGGTTGCTTTGATTGGTCAAATTGTTTTATCGCCTGTACTGGCCGCGCGGTGGGTTCTGTTAGGGCTAAATACGCGATTCGATTCGCGGCGTCGTCCACCTCTAGTGGCTGTAGTGGTGCTCTTCCGTTACCCATAATGGGCGTGATTGGCAATAAAGCCAAATCAACCATGTTCAACGTGTCGCCTTTCTGCCCTACCACACCTGAATTTTTGCAATACAGTAAGCCGAGAGTGCATACTGAAACGGGCAATCTTTCCAACCTGGCTAACGAGTAATCCGCCATGGCTTTCCACCTACTGTACGGAACCTGCCCCGCTCGTTCCGCTTTCACCGCCTGTGTGCTTGATTGAATCCAGTGCCCGAATTCCAAGGCTTCACACGCCCTCGCAGCAGCCAAAGGCGCTCTGTAGTTCACAGCCATCATCGCGTCCGGTCGATCCGCGCGCGGACCGGCGAGGGCGGCGAGATTTACGAAAACAGCATCAGGGCCGCCCATACCGAGCGAGCCTAGTTGATCTCTCCAGCTGTCTAAATCGTGCTGGAAGTAGTAGTCCACTCGGGTGGCGCGTACAGAGGCCATGCGCTCGTATCCGTGTTTACTAATCAATCGGGACATCAAGTTTCCCGGACTCGACGAGAGTAACACAACCTCCCCGGGTTCCAGCCCCAAACTTCGTCGGTAATCATGCGCGTCTAAAATGGAACTCAACACTCTGCTGCCTAAAAAGCCAGCGGGGCCGGAGAGGGCGATTTGTTTCGGGATCGCGTCACGTAGCACTTCCAAGGCGTGTTGAAGTAAAGGGTTTGACATCACTCGGCGCATCGCATCCCGGGATGCGGCGCTGAACGCCATGGCGCGTCGAAATGCAAATGGGCACTTTTCGCCACGTAATTAATTCCACGTCAGAAAAAACGCGTCAACGAGATTGTTCGTTTCGTATGTGCGCCTTGACTCGCTCGCCAGGCGTGGACCACGCTTCAGTGAGACGGCCGGCCTCGTGCAGGAAGTCGGAGCCAAAGAAGTCGTGCGCGCTGGAGAGTGCGCGCTCGACACATCCCAGATTCTCGTTACTTTTAACAATCATTTTGGTCTCGGAATCCTCGGAAGATGGGAATTTCCAGGCGATGCGAGTCGGAACTAGTCATAGTCCACAGACCGTCCACAGACCGTCACATGAGGTGACATCCCAAATTAAGCAGAAAATATTTGATTGGCCACGGTGGCGCGCACCTGAGCCGTTTGATGAAACAGTCAGCGGATGTTCTTCGAGACGTTCCAAGCGTCATCACTACACCAACAACGAGCCGCACGTCATGTCCACGTCGTGCGCGCTCGTCCCGCGCGCGGTGCGTGCTCCCCGCTCCCGCGGGGTCCGCTCGGCGCGCGCCAGCGCCTGTAAAGCCGAGTTCTCAGCGCCGGACGGCCGCCGTGTCGCCGCAAGACTTGGGCATCCCCTGCGCGCTTCAGCGCCACCCATCGCTTCCGCGCGCTGGGTCACGTCGAGACACTTTGTTGTGCTTCGCGCCTCGGACCCGAAACGCGCCGCATCCCTCTCCGTGGAGGACAAAGAGGACGGCGACGTTTCAGGCGCGATCGACGTGAGTGCGATCGTGGTGGAGGCTTCGTCGGATCCTAACACGGACACCGATGGTCCTGAAAAAAAACAAAACACATTGGACGACGACGGCGTGCCTTTGGACGACGACGGCCCGTGCACGGTGACCGAAGA
>TARA_B110000977_G_scaffold191789_1_pt1 | contig 41402 bp, 25 predicted proteins | sample TARA_B110000977 | Tara Oceans TARA_B110000977 (sample SAMEA4397798) | marine metagenome | biome: Polar Biome; feature: [SRF] surface water layer (ENVO:00010504); material: water (ENVO:00002006), including particulate matter (ENVO:01000060) such as... | depth 5 m | reverse complement strand
CCTTCTTCTCCTCCTTCTTCTCCTCCTTCTTCTCCTCCTTCTTCTCCGCCTTAACCTCCTTCTTCTCCTCCTTCTTCTCCTCCTTCTTCACTTCCTTCTTCACTTCAAAGGGCTTGTCCGATTTCAGCCGCACGTCAACCATCCCTCGGTACTCCCCAGTGCACTGAATCGTCTCCCCTCCACTGTACACCTGCACCACTCTTTTGAAATCCCGCCGGAACTCGGACTTCCACTGCCCGGTGCGGATGCGACGGGTGATCATCTTGTACTCGACCTGCCCGCCTGAGGTCATCTCGACTTCCGCTTTCCACACGTCGCCCTTCTCCCACTTCAGCGGCAACGCGTCATCCGCGTTCCACCCCCCGAGCTCCTTGGCGCCACCAACAATAGCAATCTCGTGGCCGTACATAACCTTGGTGTGGATCGCGAACGCGACTTTGACGTTCTTCGACGCATCCTTCTTCATGATGTTCAGCGCCCCGGCGGAGGAGTACCTTCCGCTCACGGTGAGCTCGGATCCTCCGTCGAACAACTGCAACGTACGGTTGTGGTGCTTCTCCCAGTGCAGCTTGTTCCGCTTGTCCTTCACAAGGAGCTTGTACTCCACGTACCCGCCTTTGTTCATCGTGACCGATCCCTTCCACACGTCACCATCGCTCCACTTAAGGTACACGCCGTTGTTTACATTCCACTTGCCCAACTTATCGGTGTTCCCCACCACGCATACCTGGTCGCCGTAGTTGCCCTTCATCTTGATGCTGAAGTTAACCTTCACTTTGCCGGAGTCGATCTTGCTGGAGTCCTTCTTGTCATCCTTCTTGTCGTCGCCGGCGCGGGTTATGACGGAGCGAACAGGTCTTCGGGTGGAGGACGCGGGGGCCAGACTCAATTGCCCGGAGCGGGAGAATTGCGAGTGCTTGGCCGCGATTGCGGCGTTGGGCCGGACGGGCGCGGCGAACGCGCGCGTCGCGGACATGCTCAAAAAGTTGAGGGGAAGTAGTGGTTGTTGTGAAGAACGAAAGCGCGCGGGTGCAGTGACGCGAAGAGGTCGCGTCTAGCGGGTCGCGCGCGGTTCGTTCTGCGCCGCGTGAGACGATTAATTCCACTTGTCACGATATTATCGAGACGTGGAACCCAACCTGTTTTGAGTCAAAAATAAGGCGCGAATGAGAGGCAGAGAGAGTTTCCCGAAGTTTATATTCGGCCTGACTGTTTGCCCATGTAAACCCCTAACCTAAAAGCGAAATTCCCGCGGTCCTCGTCAGAATCTGTTTTGCGTCGACCAATCAGGCGGCAGGGATTTTGCAGAGCGGAGAGCTTTTCTCACCTCCATCGGGGGAATTAATTCCAGGTTGGCGAGTCGCGAGATCCTTTTTTGAGTTCGCGACACGAACGAGCTCTTTTTCGACAGTCATCACGTTTCATCTGTCTCATCTTAATATCTAAACCTATCTAAACTATCCCATCAACACGTCGGCGAGTTGAGCTATGCGATGTAGGCACCCTTGCCCGTGGAGGCGAGCTCGAGTTCCAGCCACTGCGTCTTCTCGTCGTCGCCGGACTCGACGGACCATTCCAGTAGCCCGAAAACAGCCTCCGCGTCGGGCGAGGAACCTGATGACTTCCATTTCATTATTACCTCAAACGCGTCTTCGATGGAATGACGCTCAGCCGCCCTTAATAAACTTCGATATGCGCTGGCATCGATACCCGCAACTTGATCACGTAAACGAGCAACGGTGTGTAGGAGGTAGGAGTAGGATCTATAGGACGAAGGTGATGAGTCATCTGACAAATCATTATTTTCCTGTGGTGGTGCTCTTTTCTCCTTCAACTCAGACTCCGCCAAGGACGCGGCGACTTTAATCGTCTCCGAAACCGTGTTTGGCGCAACATTGACCTCATCGAATAAGTCCATCACGCAGTTCAAAAGCTGTAGCGCTCGTGTGGCACGAATTCGTCGTGTAATTGGATCCTCAAGGGGCGTGCGTTTCGCCGACGACGCAGCGGCGCGCACGATCGCCTCGAAAACATAAAAATCGGACTTAGATGAATCTGAGAACGATGCGTAGACGTCGCCGCTTTCGCCAATCGCTGCGTCGTCGATTTCAGCCGCGATTATGTCCCACACGACACGCAGCGCGGCGTCCACGTGCGCTTGTGCAAGGCCCGCGTCACGCGCATTACTTTTACATTTTGAAACGTCATCTGATGCGTTAAAAAACGTTGACTTGGCTCCGGCAATCGCACTGATCGCTTTTTCACATTCACCAAATGAAGCAGGACACCCGACGGCTTTGCGTTCGCGAAACAAACGAACCACGTTCGAAGCTATTTTGTTTATTTGCTGTATGGGTATTGTGACTGCCTTGTTATCTGCAACCAAGGGCTGTAGTATTTCGTCAAGTCGCGAAGCGTACCACTGTGCATTTGGGTGATGCGCGCTGCTCGACTTTTTGTTTTTCGCCAATCGCCTTCGCCGAGTTTCCGTCTCGCTCTCGTCTCGGAACCACGGCTCTGACTGTTTGTCGTTGGCGAACACAGCCAGGCGTGCGTCAGGTACGCCTTCAAGGGTTTTCTGAATGGCGCGAGTAACCGCGCCCGTCATTTCCATTCGCGGGCGAGTTTCCTTGTCGACTGAGGAAAACAAAGAGGAATCTGAATCTGGTGCCGACCCAACCGCGACGTGTTCTTCAGCGTAGTGCCGTTTTACCGTCCGTTCATCCGCACGGTTCATCACCGTCTCAAGCGCGACGAGGTTACGCCGTACCAAGTTTTGCGTGCGTGCTGGGTCTTGTACAGGCAACCCATATCCAGCAGGGTCTCTCGCGGTGTTCAGCACGAGATCCCGCAAACAAAGCGTGTTTCACTCGTTTTTCCCTCCTCCACATCGCCTTGCCCCACGGAAGAAGGGAAAAGCGCCTTGAGGTGCGGTCGGTCCACGTCGTAGTGCAACACGACGCGAAATAAGCGTCGCAGCATCGCGCGCGCACCCGCCACCGATGACATCGCGCCACGCCCCCTGACGCCCGACGGTGTGAGGCACTTTGCATTTTAGCGCGGGAGTTTCGGGAAATTGGATCGGATTTCGTTGTCGTGGTCGACGACGCGTTGCCCCCTGCTGTCGACACGAACGTGTGCACCCCGACCTAGCCAGTCCGCTGCGCACTGAGACCGCTCCCATGAGGGCGCTGGTCGCCGCGCCGCACGCCTCGTGCGTCCGATATGCGGGCGACATATCGACGGCACGCGCGGTGTCATGGACCGTGGCGTCCACGTCCGCGCGTGTTTCGCGAATCCCTTCCCGGGGAGTGTCGTGTCGCGTTTTTTCAGGGGTCAGGGGTCAACGGACGAGACGCGCAGGGTCTTCCCTGCCCGTACGCTCGTTCTGTTCACTGCGATTTCCACCCCACCGACTCAACGCGGTGAAGAACAACGAATCCGCCCCTGCCCCAGACCCCGCCTCTGCCCTGGGGGAAAGCGTTGGGGGTGGTTCTGGATACGAGAAAGATGACAACGACACGACGAATTACGAACCCGATGCTCCGCTACCCACGGACGCGTTGATCGTGGCGTGCGGCGTCGGCCTGTTGACCGGTCTGGGTGTCGCCACGTTTAACATCGCAGAACACGGCGTGCACGACCTCGTGTTTCTCACAACCACGGTGTATTCCCCGGACCGGTTCCAAGTCGAAGGCGTGCGCGATTTGGGAAACGAAACCTGGACCCAGGCCGTGGGGACAATCGCAGCGCCCACGTTGGCGGGGTGCTTGGTCACCGGGCTGCGGTACATAGCAGGGGGGTTTGATGGCGAGGATACACCGAGGTGGCCATTTACGGATAGTATCGATGCTAGTGACGATTTAATAGAGCGGGAAGACGGACAAAGTTGGTGGACCTCTCTGCGAACAAAGGCTCGACCGGCGTTGAAAGCGGCGGCGGCAGTCGTTACGCTGGGCGCCGGCGCTAGTTTGGGACCAGAAGGGCCGTCCGTGGAAATAGGCGCCGCGATCGCGGGGAGCCTGAACGAAGCCTCGAGTGGTGGGGGGTCCGATACAAGGGGTGGTACAGGAACTACAGGGTCAGCAGGTCGCTCAACGGGGTCAAACTCAGGCTCAACCACTTCAGAGTCCAAATCAAAACAGCAACAAGTCAAGCAACAGAACGCGGCGCGAAGGTTGGGGTTGGTCGCCGCTGGGAGCGCCGCGGGTATAAGCGCCGGTTTCGGAGCGCCAATCGCGGGTTTATTTTTCGCATTTGAGTCCGTCCTCCAACCAGCGCAGGCCCGAAGGAATCAAACCTTGGGTGATAGCGATGAATACCTCGGTGGCAGCACCGGGTTCGGCGCGCTCACCACGGAGAGCGTTATTTTAGCCTCAGTGTTGGCTGCGGTGGTTAGTAATTACTTGTTAGGCGAACAACCCGCGTTCGTAGTCCCGGCGTTTGAGCTGAAGAACCTCGCGGAGTTACCTCTGTATTTGCCGTTGGGGTTGTTATGTGGGGGCACCGCGGTTGCATTTCGCGCGAGCTCGTCTGTGCTAGGGAAAGGGTTCGAAGCGCTGGAGGCAGGGTTGGGTGGGACGGGTAAAGGTGAAACCGACGAGGCTACTGTCACCAACACCGTCTCATCACCTACTACTTCTTTCCGCATTCCGCGCGAACTCCACGCCCCCCTGGGCGGCTTAACCTTCGGGATCGTCGCCACGTTGTTCCCTGAAGTCACGTATCAGGGCTTCGATAACGTTAATTCAATGCTTGGGGCGGAAGGCTCGCCGTTCCGAACGCCGTACTCCCCCGAGCTGTTGTTCGAGTTGGTGTTAGTGAAACTCGCGGCGACGGCTTTGTGCCGGCAAAGCGGGTTGGTCGGTGGGGTGTACGCGCCTTCTTTGTTCATGGGTGCAGCGCTTGGGAGTGCGTATGGCGCGGCGTTGGTGCCGTTAGCACTCGCAGGCGCCCCTGTAGCCCCGCCCCAAGCCTACGCCCTCGTGGGCATGGCTGGCGTGTTAGCCGGCATTTGCCGCGTCCCGCTCACCGCGATTCTTTTGCTGTTCGAACTGACGCACGACTACCGGATCATCGTCCCCCTCATGGGAACCGTGGGCGTGGCGTCCTGGGTCGCAGGCGCGGCAGAGCGGTCGAGTAATGAGAATAACAAGAGGAATAAGCAGAAGGACCGTAAATCATACGTCGCCGTGGAGGTTCCTGCGGGCAAAGCCGAAGGCGTGGTGGGCGGCTCGGCAGTGTTATCCTTCGACGACGATGAGAGTGACAATCAGCTTTTTGTGGCATCAAGCCAAACAAACGCGTTACGGGCGATGGCCAACGCATCCACCAGCGCGCGTGTATCCGATGCGGTGCGTTTGGATGTCCCAAGGGTGTTGGTTACGTGTTCTGCACTGGAAACAGCGAAAGCCGCGCGATCCGCGGTACGAGACGGCTCGCATGCGCGGTGTGCGTTGGTGGTAGACGATACCGGGGCGCTGCGCGGCGTCGCCACTGCGAGTAGTTTAGCCAATTTGTTAGCACAAGGACGAGGAACAACCGCCTCCGCGCTCGACGCGTGCGACGAAAGTATTCCAACCGTCGCGTCGTCCTGGACCTTGGAAGAGGCTGAGAACTTGATGGCCCAGAGGTATGCGACGCTCGCGGCTGTAGTGGCGACCATAATAGATTATGGAGAAGGCGAAGGTGACTCTGAAATAAATAAAACCAAGGGCGCAGCGCTCGGGGTTTTGGAAGCCGGCGGCGCCGTGGCGGAGCGCGACGCGGCGGCACTCGCAGCAGCCCTACGAGCGCACGAATTCTTCGCGCGTCGCAAGGAAGTATGCAAGGACGTCAAAGTCACGCGAGACAAGTAGTGTAAAGAACGAATATTGATACAGTTTTGTAGTTTTAAAATTCTAATACGTTTCCAGGAGGACTTCTTTCGAAAAAAATAGCAACAGATCCTTTGTTCAGCAACTCTCACGGCCGCCGAGCAGCGGCGCGGTATCGTCATCAGCGCTCGGCAAAGACATAGTCGTTGTCGCCGGCGCGTCACATTTAGAACAAGGAAATATTTTTCTGTAAGCCGCTGGGAGAGGAGACCCTTTTCTATGCCACCAATCAGTCATATTACCATCTGACTTCGCTTAGTTAATCCCCGCGCCAACCAGGACGTCTTTTATTTCCGGGCTCATCCCCGGCAGTTCCTCAGAGTGCGCGTACAAAACGGAGTCGCCCTCCAGCACAAAAGTCCCTCCGAGCCTCAAAACACCTTCGGGCACGCCAGTCACCGGTTCCCCTTTCCGCATCGGCGCCAAAGTTGCGACGTTGCTTAGGTAATCAAACCACTGTTTAAAATCAAATCCGGGCGGCTTCAGATTTATATCGGCAGGCTTGGTGTCTCCTATTTTGCCGAACCCCGCGGCGGAGTACAGGTCGAAAGTCCGCGAGTTATCCACGAAGGCTTTGTCTTTGGGTATCCCAGGATTCAAGTATAAGAATTTACTGAGTTTCTCGTCGTCGCCGATGGAGACGAACGTCAGCGTTGTGTTTTTGTTGTTTAGCTCGGTTAACTTGTCAGACCATGCGTTTGAGTAGGTCCAGCAGTACGGTCACCCGAGGTGTCTCAACAAAACTAAAACCGCCTTGCCGTCGCCCATAGTGTCTCCTAAGTTGACGGAAGCACCGCTGGGTGACATCACGGAAATAGACCGCAGTGCGCTGGCGTTGACGATTTTGCCGTTCACGCTCGCGGCGCGATTCTCAGAATCGAAATCCGCTTCGCACTCCACCAGCGTACAGGGTGCCGAGGCGGCGGCTCGGGTGGGCCTGGTTGACCGTCTTGTCGACCGTCTTGGGGTCACCGCGGGCGACGCCTGCTAGGTCAATAGAATAAGGGTGGAATGAAGGGAGCACGGGGTCAGAATGGGGGACGACGTAGGGTAACCAGGAGAGATATCGGTGGACGTCAAGACATCCAAGCGCGTCCAAAGGCTTCGGTACATCCAAGACAAACAAGATGTGCGCATGGGTCGCCGGGTTGGTGCGTTAGGGCGGAGGGTGGGGTGGGGGCGGGGTCGACCAGAGCATTGGGACGTACCCGGGCGAGGAGTGGACGGCTCATGGAGACGTGCATGGCGCACCGGTGAGTGGAGAGAAGGTGGTGGGAGGAGGTGGGGTTGACGTGATGACGTGTCGAAACCGTGAGGAAACGGATTGAGTCGCGCCAATAAAATGCGAAAAGAAACGCCGAAACTCTTCCGGGGCGATCTCGGCGATTCACAATCGGTTACGCATCAACACGCACCATGCCCACAATCGCAATCACCGGCGCCAGCTCCGGCATCGGGTTAGAGCTGTGCAAGCAGCTTACCGCGAGGGGCGACACGGTGTGGGCGACCTGCCGCAATTCAAACCCTGAGCTTGAAGCGATCGGAGTGACCGGCGGCATAATTTCCGGAATTGATGTGACGAAATCCGAGTCGACCGAATTGCTCCAAAAAGCGCTAACCGGCGTCACCATCGACACGTTAATCAACAACGCAGGAGGCATGGGAAGCAAATCCGGTTTAACCTGGGACGAACAAACTGCGGCTCAGAAATTTTCTACCATGGATATTGATACGTTATCCATCGCGTTTGAAACCAACGTAGTCGGGGTCGTGCGAGTCACGCAAGCGTTAGTAAACCAAATGAACGAAAAAGAGGGTTCTAAAATCGTAATAATCTCATCCCTCATGGGCTCCGTGGGCGACAACACTTCGGGCGGGTTGATGGCGTACCGCGCATCCAAAAGCGCGGTGAACTCCGTGGGCGTGACGATGGCGCAAGAGCTGAGGGGAAGAAAAATAGCAGTCGGGCTGGTGCACCCCGGGATGCTGCGCACCGGATTCGGTGGCGGCGAACCGCCTGAGAAGATGAAAAAATATTTCAAGCCCGTGGAAGGCGGCGCCCAAGGCGTTGTTCATGCTATGGATGCCCTATCCATGGAAACAACAGGCAGCTTCATGCACGGCAACTACGGAGAGGGAATCAAGCCGTGCCCGTGGTGATTGCAGAGTGTTGGATATGGTGAGTCGAGTGAGAAGAGGCGTTTCTGCCCTAGTTTACGGTTATAATATCCATCATCATTGTTGTGACTGAATTTCTAATCCGTTTATAAATTTCCTAAATCTACCCCTTTGCACACCTTTTTCAGCTTCCCCGGGTCGATCCAGAACTTTAACCTCACTGGGTCTGGCCGCAGCACGTTTTCGCAGTACTTCACCACGCCTTTCGTCCCCTTGTTGAATTCCCGTGAGCCTATTCCGGCGAAGCCGTCCAGCGCGGTGCCTGCGTCGACAAACATGTCCTTCGACGTCGCGTGCATCAGCTCGGTGATCATGGTTTTCGCGGCGTGCCCCGCGGAAAACACGAACAACACTGGTTCCGTGCCGTGCGCTGTGCTTATCCGTTCGATTTTACTAATCGCCGCGTCCATGTTTGTCGCGTGATCTGTGACCCCCGACGCGTCCTCGAAACGTTTCGCGTATTCCCCGGCGCCACGCTCGCCCCACCCGCTTCCGCTGAGCCACGGTACGCCAGCCAAAGACCTCGGGCCCACGAGCGCGAGCGTTATGTTATTGTCGAGCGCGGTCCTAACCCAGCCGCTTATGTTTTTTTCACCCCATACATCGAAATCGTCGTCCTCGGGGGTTCCCATGTGAAGGTAAAAGCATCCGGCATGAAACACGTACTGCGCCATCGCGTTTGTTTGCAGACGCCGACGCCAAATGTCCAAAAGCTTTGGCGAACACAGAAACCACTCGCCCACGGAGACCACTAGGTTCGGCATTAAGGGCCACTCCGTGAGAGCCCCCCGCATGCGGTCAGACACGGCGCTGGTTTTGTCCAGCGCGAACATGTCGCCGTCCGCGAACCGAACCCAACCCCACGGCTTTCTTCCCTCGATCCGGCGCATCACGTCCCGCATCGCGTGCTCGTTCCTCACCGACCACAAACTCGTCGTGTTCCCTACGCACCGAACCCCCGTGCCCGACGCCGAAGCAAAGACCGTTACCCAGTGCGTCAAGTACGGGTGCGTCTTCGCGACGGGCGTGTGCGAGCCTTCTCTCGACCCAGGCGCGCGATGCGACCCCCCGGTTGGGCCCAGGGCGTGCGTCTCGGACGATCATGGTACTTATGCTGATGCAATCGGCACGTGTATCAACGATTTCGACAGGGAGAACGTGCCGTGCAAAAGCGACGGCGCCAGCGTACAGGACTGCGCTCCGCCCGTGGGCAACGCGTGCGTTCGATCCAAATACGCCATGCGTATGCGATGACATCGGCGGCTGCGACGTTAATTACATATCGCCCCCGGGGGAATGCGAGCTCGATTTGAATACTCGTGCACAACCAGGCCTGATTCACGCAGGTATGAAGCCCACCCAGGCGGAAATCGTGTCGGGAGTTGGCGGGATGATTAACTTCAGCGACGTCGCGAATTTGTCGTTGGCCATCTCCGCCGACGGATCGCGCGTTGCGGTCACCGGTACGCGCGACATCACCGACACGAACGATGGCCACTTTTATGTGTACGAGTACGACGTTGGCGAAGGTGGTTACCGCGATATCGATACGTTCGACACGAACATGAGCGGCGACGGAAGCCGCGTGGTGTCGATGTCAAACGACGGCGGGCGAGTCCTGGTCGGCGCCCCGAATTACGACGCCCCGGGACGCAAGCGGACGTGTACCTCGCTGCCTATTATCGTAACTCGGGTTGAATTCGGGTTGTACCAGGACGTGCCCTTATTTGCAAATACTTCCAGCACCGGATACGGGCGCTACGTGGTCATCACCCGACCAAATGTGGGTTCGGGGACCTATCTCAGACTCGCCGAGGTTGAAGTGTACGACAATAGTTTTGTCAACGTCGCGCTGAACAAGCCCGTGTGGAGGAGCCACCAGAACAGCTCGAAATCAACCCATTCGGTGCCTTCGAAACTCACGGACGGTAACAAATATCCGTACTTCTCGAATGAGGACCAATCCGACGGCATTGTGCACACACTGGAATAGAACGGCACAGCGTGGTACTACATCGACCTTGGCGCCGAGTTCGAAGTCAACCACATCGTGTTGTACAACCGCTTGGGCGATTTAAGGAACAGCAGCGACGGCTCGGTTGACGAAACATGGTGCGGCGATTCGTGTCCTGGGATAATCGACAACCTCGCCGTGGTACTCACAAAAAGCATCGACCAGTTGAACCTGAACGAGGACAACGAGTGTACTTCGACGGCGTCGAGCGACGCGAAGGTTACCAAATCTGGAGTAGAGCGCGTGTTCCAGTACGCCGAGGGCGGTTCGAAAAATATAACCATCGCCGCGCCTCCCAGCTACTATACCATCGGCGCGTCCCCTGGCGTTTTCATTGGCGGACCCAATCCAATCCAGCCCAATCCACGGTGCGCGTCGCGGCCGGTCGACCCGAGCATCGTGTACATGCAGAATCAGTCGTTTGATTTCAACGGCAGAGGCGGCGGTTCACGCGGGCGGTACGTGTACGTCACGCGAGGCCTTGCCGGCTCCGGCGATCCTTTTGGTCGTGAGGACGATTCCTTTTTCGGGCCGCTGAACATCGTAGAGTTGGAAGTTTACGACGGCAGTGGCGTGAACGTCGCTTTAGGCCGGAGCGATAGCACCAGCCAGAATAGTAATTATGACGACAGCTATGAGTATTCTTCCAGCAATCTCGTTGATGGAAGAACTGATGATGACGGGTTCTTCGCGTTCACGGATACCGTCGACAGCGTGGCGTGGGTCCGAGTGGACCTCGGCTCCGTCGTGGATATCGCGCGAGTCGTCGTGTTCAAAAGCAAGGAGAGCGCGGAAGACCTCGCCGCGCACCGCATCTTGGGTGCTCACGTCATCGTCAGCGAAAACGATACCCCGGACACCGTCGACGCCTCGAACAAAATGTGCGTCTCCGATCAAGAAAACTACTTTGGCTCGGCGACTGCGATTTCAGGGGACGACGCACGAATCGCGGTCGGCGCGAAAGGGTATATGCGCGGCAAAGGCGCCGTTTTCGTGTACCAGTACGACGCCGACGTCGATGAGTGGAATATAATCGTCACAATCCTTCCTCTTTTTACGTCCCTGAGCTGCTATCTCAACCTAGGGGCGGGGGAAATACCGACAGAAGTCGAATTCGGCTTCGAAATCGGAATTTCGGACGATGCGTCGCGCGTCGCAGTCGTGGCGAAGCGCACGCAAGGCGGAAAATCACAAACCATGTTTCGCGTGTACGACGTGGACTACGAAGGAAAACGATGGACGCAAGTCGGCAAATTCAATGAATACGCAGCCAGTCCATCCCCAATCACTTCAAACCGCCAACTCCGTAACGCGGCCACGAACCTGGTCGCGGTGCAGACTACAGGCAAACAGTGAGACTCTCACCAGCCGCGTTTGAACGGTTCCGCCGCGGAGTTTGGGACTCGACGCCCGGCCGCCGCGTCGCGCCGTAGCCTTCCAGCCGCCGGCGCCGCCTCGAGACCGCTTGCGTCGTCGTCGACAACGCGCCAAATGACTACCACGACCGCGCGGCGTCCCTCGAGCCGCGTGCCCTGATCGATGCTGGCGATTTTGATAGTGATTAGAGGAGGGAGAAGAGTTGTAACTAAATTCGTTTTTCTGTCGTCACCAACTCGTCTCGAAAAATAAATAAAGTATTTCCCGAAACTTCGATCATCCAGATGCTGGGACGCCTTGGGGCGTGGGCCCGGGTGGCCTCCCCGGGTATGGGGTGTGTGTTGCGTCCCCACCTGGTGGCGTGGAGAGTGGCAAGTAGTGGGTTCAGCTCGACGTCGTTTGGTGGGTCATCCCCTGACCAGAGTTGCGCGTACGATGTGCTACGAGTTTCACCATCCGCAAATCGTGATGAGATTAAAACTGCGTTTCGCAAAACCGCGCGTTTGATGCACCCGGACGCGGGGCCCTTGCAGGAAAAAGACAAGAGAACTGATAAATTCGTAAAGGTAGTCGCGGCGTACGAGATTCTGAGCTGCGAAAAAAGGAGAGTGCTTTACGATGCGGAGCGGAGTGCGAACGAACGATGGGGAAAGTCGATTGGGAAAACAAAAGACACGAATGATGGGAAAACAAACTCACCCTCCTCATCGCCTTGGGAGTTCCTGGTTACCCATTCCGAGGTTTTGCGGGGTTATAACTCATCAATTGACGCGCTGGTACCTAAAGGCGTACTTCGCAGGGATCTTTACGCTGCGTTAGGGGACGTTTTAGTCGGGCCTGAGTTGGACGTGGAAGCGGTAAAAAACGGCGACGCGTTCCCGAAATTTTTCGAAGCGGAGGAAAGAGCTAGTAGTGCAAACGTCCCGAGTGACATCGCGAAAGGTTTAACAACGGAGGGCGTCGATTTGATGCACATCGTTTCAGGCCGTACCCTGTTCGCGGCGGTGCGCGAGCGAAGTGATTTGAAAATAGAAGGTAATGGGGAAATACGGAAGTTGTTTCCTCCGAGCAACGGCGACGGGGACGCTGACGGTACTCGCACCGCAAACACTTTGTCAAAACAACAAACTGAAACGCACCCGTCTCCCGACGCGGTGTTGGAACTGACGTTAAGTGGCCGGGTCGTCGCCACTGCGGTGCGCCACACACGCAACGGGGAAGTAGTGGTGTATGACGAGACTGAAAGAGAAACCCAAAAACAAAAAAATAGAAAGTTTCGCGAAGCGTCGCTGTTCGCGGCGAACCAAAACAACTATGCTGGCTTTGTTGGGACGGGGGATGACCTCACCTTTCAATCTGCTGAACGTAATTATCAAAACCCGGAAGATGACCCTTTCAAACACAAGGGCGTCCACGGTGAGGTGTTCACGATCACTGGTTTGACTGGAAGCTTCGATAGTGCTTCCGTAAAAAACGTGCTTGGACATGTAACTCATGTCGTCACTGCGCACGCCACGCCAGGCGTGACGCACCTCCACTGGTTCTGCTCTCGCTCAAAAAAGGTTGTGGGGAAGGCCACACGAGCTTGGCTGCCCCCCACAGAACTCTGGCTCGTGCAGCCTAGATCAAACGAACACTCCACGGGGGGGTGGTACTTCGAGCTGCCGCCTGGGCCGCCTGGAGGGAGCCAACGCCAAAAAGCACTCGCTCAGATCGAAGCGGATGTTGACGAAATATTGAAACAAAATAAACATGGCGCTAAACGCGATGTGTTCCAGGAAGTCGCAGATGACATGGGTAACATGAAACAGTTTTTCAAGGGAGATGGGGTTGGGACGAAGAAAATACTTCCTGTTGCCCTTCCCCCGGCTGCCGCGTTGTTCACCACCGCGTTTCGATTGCTGGACCGCGAACGCGGCGAGGAGCACGGGGTGCAAGGCGTCGCGCAAAGAGCGTGGTCGTCGGTGTTCGGAGGACGGTACTAGGGAGGTTCGTGGTAGGTTGCGTTATTATGAGACACTGCACTATGAACACCACACTTAACTAAGTAACATTAAATACATCTTCTAGAGTTCTAACAGATCGAATATCCCACGATTTTTCAATCACTAAACATGACTCCGTCACCGCTGGAACGAAGGCGACGGCGCGAAGGACTGTTTGGGTCGAGCTCGTTCGCTTTGACTCCCCGTCGGCACAAAACCGTTCGATTTCCGCACAACCGATGCACTCACGTGTCCTCCAAACCTCTGGTCGTTCTTCATCGCACTTGCGAACCCTCCACCCTGCAAATCCTTCATCGGTGTTCTACTGAGATCCTCCGCGCGTTGCACCACATCCAGCACCGCCGGCGTCGCGGTGTAGCACGTGCACAGGTACCCGAGCATGCCGAAAATCACCCTCGAACAGTTCACGCCGTGATAGGTGGAGAGCTCACCAGTAAAGCTGCTACTAGCACTAGTAGTGAGCCACCAGTCCGGCACCCTAGCATTGGCGTAGTACAGGGTATCCTCAAAAGGCACCGCAATAATCGACAGCAAAAAGCACATGAAAAACGAAACCACGGCTAGGGCGTCGATCTTTTGAAGCGTAAATCCCTGGAGCATGAATCCGGAGAGAGATTCGCGGCTGTATTTATCCACGCTCGCGATGAGTGATATGGCACTCAAACTCACGTATATCCTCTGACACGTCACCGCGATGGGCGAGTAGTAGTGCAGGAACCCCGAATCGGAGGTTAACGACGAAATATTCGCCGCATCCAGGAAGTACGTCATGAACAGGTTCAGAACGCAAACGCCGGCGAGCAAGCCTTGCGCGAAAAGTCCAGATGCTGCGATGATGGACTGTGCCACTACGACGGCATTTCTCATCGTATTCTGACCACCCGCTCGAGTTGCGGCTGCTGCTTGAAGCACAGCTGCTCTTCGCGCAGCTAAGCCGGATGGGTCACCTCCCGTCGCCTCGGGGACGCGCCTGAACCCGCCTTGAGGCCCACCCTCCACGAACCTACTCCGAGTCTCCAACCCACCCGACGTGCCGCTGCCCGGGGACTCAAGCATACCCGTCACCGGGTTGAACGTGTACGGCGATGCCGTGGCTACCGCGGTTTCAGGGACAGGGACCAAAGCCTGGGGCTCGGGAACCGTGTCCGGGTGGAAGGAGACACCTGGGTTGAGGGTCGCGGCAGGGGGTGGCGCGGTCATGGTCGCCGAAAGACTCGCGGATGGCGAAAACACGGGGCGAGGGGGGCCGGCACCTGGAGGCGCGCCCGGTTGCTGCATTCTCTCAAGGAGTTACGACGCACAGTGCGGGGTGTACGGTACCGCGACGCACGCTGAAACTGTGCGACGAAGAGCGCGGCGTGGAGTGTGGGGAGGGCGCGAAGGCCACCCGATTGACCGCACCGAGAAAACGATGCCGACTCAACGGAAACGGTAATAAAACGGCGAGTCTGGCGCTTTTTAGTCCCTCAAATGTTGAGTTATTAAACCATGAAAATGTCACGATTTCGGATCGCGGAAAGCGCACGGAATCATCGTCGCAGCTTCCGAGACGACCTCTCCAGTGTCCGGGCGCGCGACTGAAGCGCCTCGTGTTCCGTGGGTACTTCCCCCGTGGGTTTCGCTTCCCCATCTTCCTGTCGATCGACATCGCTCATGGCACAGTGCACGTCCTCGGCGCTCGCCCCCCCCGCCCCAAGTTCGTGCCTGGGGTTCCGCCAAAAAGTCGGCGGCGACCCCCATCTTTCGCTCGTCGCCTCTTCCTCCCGTCCGGCTTCAGGGCGCACGCGAGTGGTAATCACACTCGCCGGCTCCGACTCCGGCCGCCACTCAAGGAGCAAGCTCAGGGAGAAGGAGGAAAGACGGTGGGAAAGGGAGAACGACCGGGTTAGTGATGACACATCCAAATCCAATAAATTGGTAAAGGTCGACGACGGCGCCGTGACGGTCGACTTCAAAAATGCAGGCAACTCCGTCAAGTCCATCCCCCAGAAAATTAAAAAAGCACACCGGAAAGCCATGAAAAAACTGAACAAGAAGGTTGATAAAGCAATCACCGGGTTCAACAACGGGGGTAACAAGCCGGTGTCGATGAAAACCGGAGTCACGCGAACAGCGCAACCGAGCGGGTATTACAATCGAAGCGGCGTTGGGTACGCGGCGCCGCCGCCGTGGATAGGCGGCTTGATCGGGTGGGGAGTTTTGTTCGCAGCCGCGTGGGCAGTGACGAAGCTGTTCGGCCTGGGAGGAGGTGGAAGGGGAGGAGGGTTCCAGCTACCGTCGTTCGGCTCCAAACGCAAGCGCCCGCGGGGAAGCGGCCCTGGACGGTGGGTCACCGACCGGTCGATGGGCGGCCGGGAAGTGTGGGTGGAGGACATCTACAGTGGACGGGGACCACGAGGAAGCGCGTTATCGGAAGACTTGACGTACGTTGATCCTAGCCGATCCGAAGCAGCGTCGAAACGAAAAGCGAAAGAAGAGTACGCGAAACAGAAAGAAATGAAAAACAGAATCGAGATGAAGGAACCGCAGTGGTGGCAACGGCCGCAACCGGGGTACTGCCCTCCTACCCAAAAGGAAGATCGCGTGACAAACGCACGAAGAATTCTGGCACAGCTGTCCGCGAAGCGAGTCTCGGGCTCATCCTACACCGCGGCTGACTTAGCAGACCTGAGGGACGCTTGTAGTTTGGCAAATGCATCCGTGTCAGACAAAGTGCGCCCCGAGTCTGCGAAGACGGGAATATTCAAAGCCGGCGTGGAGTTCGCGCTGGACGCTACTGCGAAACGTTCACAAACGGGAATCATAGGCGACCCGGTCGTGTTTCTGTCAGGGCTGAGCGAGGACGTGGGTGTCACTCCTGGCAAAGCAGGTCGATTGGTATCCGCCGCGGTCGCCGCGCGACTACGAGCCGACCTTCTGCAAGCCGCGGCGCAACGACGAACGGGCGAGGACGGGGGCGCGATGATGACTCTTGACGGTGCAATCGGAGTTTTACAAACGTTTCCTTTCCCTAAAGACGCCCCCGAGCTGGAGATGATCGCGGGGGGGCTGAAAACGAGGCTGAGTGACGGCGAAAGGGAATGGCTTTCGAACACGTTCAAGTCGATAGGAGGCGGTGCCGTCAGTGACACGGTGGACGAAGCGCTTGGAGTCGGTAAGTGACAGTATTATGGCCTATGCAAAGTAATGAATATTTAAATCGATCCTCCTCACTATTACACTCGATCCGGGCCTTGCGTCATCTCCACACCCCGTCCCACGCGTCTTTTGCTCAGAAGGTCCTTGTTCAAACTCGACCCGTCATCACCACTGCCTCCGGACGTGTCATTGAGATCATCGTCGAGATCACGAGCACCATCCCCATCAACATTCGTCGTCTCTTCCTCCGCCAGCGTCCCGACGTGCTGGCAACACGCACTTGCGCCACCCCTCGATCCCAATGGCGCCGCGGCGTTGAACCAAGCATGACCTATGACTAGGCCTACTACTACTCCAATAAACAACACAGCGTGATACGTCATGCTCACAAGCATCAACAAGTACCCGGCGCTGCACTGAATGCCGTATAATAGTAAGGACTGCGTCTTCAGCGCCATGCTCACGGCTACGGGATGCCCTCCCGTCGCCATCGCGTCCAGACACACGGCGTCTTGCGTTTTCGCCCGCCACCGCCGCGCCGCCGCCAACCCCTCCACTGAAACGCCCATAGCAATCGTCGCGAAGAACGCGAGGAACAGCAACCCGGGTGAGGATAAAATCAAATCCCTGTGCAGAAACGCGACGCACGGCCCGTCAGGGTCCGCCCACCCGAGGAAACCGTCCATGTACATGCTCACCGGGGCAATTTTATCGTTGCAGAAAGAATTCGTCGACCCGCCCGCTCGTCCCGTCGTTGATGACGTTTCGTTTGAAATAGGATCCGCCACGCACTGCGGCGCGCAGTCGTAGCAGTGCGACCCCTCCCCGAGGTCATCGGGCCAGACAAGACCAGTGCCTGGTTCTACGCACTTGCTTGTTTCGCCGTCGCCGCAGTTCGCGGTATCGTCCACGCAGGTTTGCCAGCAGTAGATTTTCCCGGCGCCGCAGCTGTCGTCATCCGCGAGCTTGCGGCGCGGCGAGCAGCCGATGGAGGCGAGCATCGCTTTTCTCTTTTCATCGTCATTGCCACCAAAAAAGACCTCCGCGGCACCTTCTCGCCACTCCCCGAACGTCATGGAAGAAGTAGGGTGGACCAAGTCGTCCGCGGGCATCACCATTCTTCCAAACCATGCTCTTCCGCCGAACTCTTGTTCCAGCTCCAAGCTCAGCTCATGCGAAGGCACCGCGATTTGCGGCGCATCGGTACCTTCAGGCGCGGGAGGCACCCACACCTTGACCGCCTCACCGAGCATCACCAGAATCGAATCAGGGGGGAGCTCAGGGTGTTTCCCAGACAAACTCAAACCGCGGTGGCTGAACGCATTCAACTCTTCGGTATCGCCCGTCCACAGAAGCGCGGGGGTCATGACGATGGCGACTCCGACGTCCACGTGCTCGCTTTTACCCGCGACGTGCGGATCTGACTTACTCTCATTTAACTCATCATTCGATGAGTTATCGTCTGATTTCGAAGACGTCTCTGATCCCTCGCTCTCTTCCCCCCTGGCGTACACGTGGAAGTGGTCCAGCGATCCATTAGATTCAATTGCGTTGGAAAAGAATCCGTGGGTGTCGTACCCTAGCAGCGAATCAAGCCGGGGCAAAACAGACGCGGCGGCTGCGTCCGCCGCCGCTCTCAACTGTTCGAGCTTGGGGCGCAGCGCAGGGCCGCACGCCTGGTCTATTGCGCTTGGCAGTCTGCCATCGGAATACGCGCCTATAGAGTGCTTCGTGAACTCACCGGCGCCGTGTTCATCGCTCCACCCTTCCGCTTGCACGAACGCTTGCTTGCCGCTCTCGGAGGCGGCGCACGCTGCTAAAGCTCCAAGCGCCGCGAGCCTCGCGTCTTTGTACCCCGGCACACCGCGCACCAGCATGGCACCTGGTGCGTCAGGACCGAGAAACGCGTCGCGCACGGTGCGATCCGCGTCACCTGACGCCAACGCGGAGGCATCCGCGGTGGGGAGGTACAGCACCGGTCCATTCGTCGAGATTTCCGAATGGGCGTGCGACGTACCGGGCGTGGAGGTGGTCGCCGCGAACGGCGTCGCAGCGAGCAGCAGCACGAGCACCAGGAGGAGTGCGAAACGACTCAGCGCGACCGTTTCAGGCATCACGACACGTCGCGAGTGTGTCACCTCAAACGCCCTCGCCTCACTTCGCGGTTTCGTCACCATCGAAAGGGAAAAGAATCTCATCCGCGATCCAACCCTTGGTCACCACCCGCGGTGAAACGCGCTTCCACCGACAAGAGACGCGAGTGATCCGCCCTAAAGCCCAAAATCCTAAACCCGAGACGGACTCGAGCGCGTCGCGAGTGTGGCACCAAACACGCTCTCGCCGTCGCTTCCGTCAAATTATCCTTTGCCCCGTTCAAGTGAATCGCGAGATCCGAAAAGTCCGGCAAAAAACCCGAAACTCATCAGATACGTCGAGGACAATTTGGAACCCGGGACGACTTGGTACCAAGAGTGCCATGGATCATACGGTAGACGTACAATTGTAGAGGTAAAAGAAGTGCGCGACGTGTGCGGCAATGTTTCATGTTCACGCCTCTTGGCTTGTCGCGTGTTAAAGTGTAAGCATACCTGTCCTCGCCCCCGCGCTCTTTACATTCACATCCCCGTGGTCCTTCAATATCTTCAAATCATCTCACGTCCGATTCTCCCCTCGGACACCCTCACCTCCACCGTTCGTTCACCGGAAATCGGGATCAATGTTATCCGTGTCAATGATCTCCTTGCGCTTGGGGGGTTGGTACGCCGTCGGCGGCGCGGCTTGACCGCCGGTCGGGCGGGAATCCCGCGGAGGCGCGCCTTGTGACCCGCCTTTTGGCGCGAAGTCGGGGTCGATATCAGCCGGGTCCACAGCTTGCTTGCGCACGGGCGGGGCGTACGCCTGCGAGGAGCCCACCGCGGGCGGCTCCGGGGCGTCTCGCGGGAAAAATGAAGGCGAGTTCATCCCAGTTTTCGGCGCAAAGTCGGGATCAATGTTGTCCGTGTCGATGACTTGTCGGCGCTGAGGAGGAAATTGTTGTTGTTGACCTCCGCCAGCCCCTTGCGCCGCAAACTCTCGGTGCTCGCCTGATTCGTCCCTAGAGGACACGCGCACTTCCCGGAACTCCGAAACACCCGCCATGCGCTTCGCCGCCGCCATCGGGTCTTCGACTTCGGGAATTTTGAAGTACACCTGCGCTGAGCGCGCTGGCGAAAGGACCTTCATCGCGCACGGCCGCGGTTCCTGTTCGTACGGCCCGACCCAAGTTACGGGTCCGCCAGGATCAGTGAAGTGCTCGGCGTCGTGCATCACCCGTCCCAGACCCCCAAAGTCGAACGCATCCGTGTCTAGACAAATCCGGTACTTGCCACCCATCCCCACGCCGACTTCCAAATCCTCGTACGTGTTCGTGGGGTGGAAGTTGAACACGAACAGAAGCGGGCCCCTTTCTGCCACGATGAGTTTGCGCTCCTCACACGCCGAACTCACAAATTGGTGCGGATGGCTCACGAACTTGTGCATCTCATCAAGCCGCATCATCTGTCTGTCGAAGTTGTTCAGCTCGAAGTAACGCAGGTACTCGGTGTCCGCGAGGTTCCACTGCCGGCGGCAGTGGTCGTGGCTCCACTCGTTGCCCTCGCGTGGGAAGTCGACCCACTCGGGGTGGCCGAACTCGTTGCCCATGAAGTTTAAGTACCCCTCGCCGCCGATGGCCATGGTGATCAGGCGGATCATCTTGTGAAGCGCCATGCCCCTTTCCACGACCGGACTCGCGGGTTCGAACGTGCTCATGCCGTCGTACATCTCCGCGTCCATCAGCCAGAACGCGTTTGTCTTCGACCCCACGATGCTCTGGTCGTGCGACTCAGCGTACGCGATGCACTTTTCTGAGTACCGGCGGTTGCACAGCGTGGCGATGATTTCGTGCATTGACCAGTCCTCATCTCGCAGGCCGTCTTCTCGTGAGGCTTGGAGCAGTCGTACCCACACGTCGGGGATGGCCATGGCGAGCCGCGAGTCGAAACCCACGCCGCCTTCCCGCACGGGGCGGCACAACGTCGGCATCCCGGACACGTCCTCCGCGATGACCTCAATCCCGGGGTAGGTTTCGTGCAGCAGGTCGTTCGCCAGCATCAGGTAATTCACCGCCGCAACGTTGGTCTCCATGCCAAAGTACTGGTTGTAGTCCCCCGAAAATTCCATCTGCAGCCCGTGGTGGTTGTACAGCATCGAGGTGATGCCGTCGAACCGAAACCCGTCGAACCCGTATTCTTCCACCCAATATCTTAAATTGGAAAGCAAATACCGCTGAACCTCCCAGTTCTCGTAGTTGTACAACCGGGAGTCCCACAGCCAGTGGTACCCCGCGTCCCCTTCGCCGAAGTACGAATCAGCAGTAGGCTGGCCGAAGTCGTACCCCGCGATGCCGTCCTCGATGTTGCACGACGCGTGGGAGTGTATCACGTCGAGCAAAACTCTCAGACCCATGCCGTGCGCTTTATCGACCAGGTACTTGAGGGACTCAGGGTCACCGCACCTGCTCGACACCGCAAACGGGCTCGTGACGTGGTACCCGAAGGACCCATAATACGCGTGCTCCTGCACCGCCATCAACTGAACCGTGTTGTACCCCACGTCTTTGATCCGCGGCAAGATGTCATCCGCGAACTCCTTGTACGAGTTGACTTTCGCTTCCAGGCCGGACATGCCGACGTGCGCTTCGTAGATCCGGGAGGCTTCTGGTTTGTCCGGCCTTGGGTTCGAACGGGCGTACTTCTCGTGGCTCGGCGGGTCCCAGTAGATGCCGTCGTATCCGGCGCCCATCACTCCTGGTTCACTGTACGACATCTTGATCCACGCCGGGACGCGGTCAACCCATTCGCCGTCGCCTTTCTTCATGCGAATCTTCACTCGTGATTTGTGCTCGATACTTCCAGCAGGCAACGTCACGCTCCACACCCCGAACTCATCCTTCTCCATGTGCGTCGCGTCCGGGTTCCACTCATTGAAGTCGCCGATTAAACAAGCACGGCACGCTGCGGGCGCCCACTCGCGGTACACGATTTCGCCCGCCGAATTCTTGGTGAAGCCAAACTTTTCGTAACCCTTTGCGAAATCCAACAAAGAGCCCTCCGCGTCTTTAATCGCGTTCTTGCGCTCTAAAAACTTCTCCCACCGGTATTTCAAGTGACCCTCGTGTTCGTTGAGCTGCTCGTCCACTGACGTGCACCCCATGCCGTCCGTGGTGTACCCATCAGGGCCGGTGGGGGCAGCTTTTAATTTGATTGAGGTACGAGTACTCATGTTGTTGTTACCGAAGATAATCGACTTCTGGGTCTGGAGCGGGGAAGCAACGTTCCTGGCGATGCCCGGCGCAACCCTGGTGCGGACCTGGCCCTTGACCCTGCCCTTACCGTCGGCGTGAGCGAACGAGCGGGGAGCGAGCACGCCGCTCGATGCGATCGCGGAACTCGGAACGGACATCGCCTTTAACGTCAGGCGATCGGGTAAAAAGGTCTCGGTGTTGGTCTTTTGAGACGGGGAACCCGAGAGGTGCAAAGCTTGTGAGAGGAGCAAAGCTTGGCGAAGGATACGCTTTAACCTTGGCGAAACGCGCGAAAAAAGGGTGAAGTCGACGCGTGTGCGTGCCGCCGTGGAGTGAAGGGCGGGTTGACGAGGTCGCGGTCACGACCCGATCGATTACCGGATGATGACTGGATATTTTTTTGCAAAATCCCCAGTTCAACGGCAAAAAAAACGAAACGGTAACTCGTAATCGATGAGTTAAATGGACCCACTGCGGTCGCAGCGCAATTGGGGATTCTGCTGACTAGCATATCTGTTGTCGACTACAACTTTTGTACCTCCAAAAAGCAAAAATGTCGTGACAAAAAGGACGCGGGGACGAAGCAATCCGACGCAGCAGTCGAGGCCAAAGGTTTCTGTCGAAGTTTTTTCTTCTCATTTCAGAGGGCGCGATGAGAGTGCTTCACGTCGACAGCAGCTGTAGGGATGCGGGCAGTGTGAGCCGAGAGGTGTCCGAGGCGCTTGTTTCCAGGTTTCAAACCGCAGGGTACGACGTGGTGCGAAGAGACTTGGGATTAGCACCGCCTTCGGTGATCGATGCGGTTTGGATTAAAGCGAATTTCACGCCCGAAGACAAAAGAACTGAAGAGCAAAAAACCAAGTTGCATGAGTCAGACACTCTCGTATCAGAACTCCAATCCTGCGACGTCATCGTAATCGGCGCCCCCGTGTACAACTTCACGATCGCAGCGGTGTTGAAGCTGTGGGTCGACCAAATCACCCGGGTGGGGCTGGCGTTCAAGTACACTCCGGATGGACCGGTGGGGTTGATTGATGACGAAAAGAAAAAGAAAGTGATCGTAATATTTTCGTCCGGGGGCACTGCGATGGGAGCGGCGAACGACTTTCACAGCGAGTACGTCCGGTACATTTTAGGTTTCATAGGGTTGACCAACGTCACGTTCATCGACGCGGGGAGGGTGTTGAAAGATATGGAGGCGAAGAGCAAGGCTTTGGAAACGGTGGAAGCGATGGAGTTGTAGACGGGTTAGTTTATTATTTCCATTCCATATTAAAACCCTCTCACATCCAATCACACCTCCGGCACTTGCGGCAGGTTCATTACTTGTTCCACAGCTTCCCGCGGGTCCACCCCGTCCTCCAGGATCCGTGCCACCGCGGTTAAAACAGGAAGACTCACTTTGTGTTTCCTCGCCAGTTTCATCACCGCGCCGGCGGTGGCGACGCCCTCCGCAACCTGCGTCATCGAGCCCAAAACTTCTTCCAAAGATTCTCCAGCCCCCAATCGCGTGCCGACCGTCCTATTCCTACTCAACGGCACGAAACAAGTCAACATTATGTCTCCTGTGCCTGACAATCCAGCCAAGGTTGCGGGTTTCGCGCCCATGCGTTGCGCGAGCCACCTGATTTCGGCGCATCCTTGCGCCACCACCGCCGCCAATGCATTATTACCGAGCTCAAGCCCGTCCACAATCCCCGCAGCAATAGCTAAAACGTTCTTCAGCGCCCCCGACATCTCCACCCCCACCACGTCAGTCGAGGTGTTGACCCGCAAACACGAGGACGCGAACAGCCTCTGCACTCGCCAAGCCAAATCCTTGCTTTCACTCGCCGCGACGATCGCAGTAGGCAAGCCTTGCATCAGCTCCACCGCGAAGGTTGGGCCGGATAAAACAGCGAGCGGCTGTTCCCGTCCCAACCCGGCTGGGATGACCTCGCTCATCATCTCGCAAGACCCAACCTCCAGGCCCTTTGAAAGGCACAGAATAGGCGTATCCGGTGAGATGTGCTCCTTGACACCGGCCAGGAACTGCTTGCTACTTTGCACGGGCACGGCGTGGATGATGAAATCCGCTCCAGCTAACGCTTCCGCGGGATCAACTGTGGCGCGAACACTTTTAGGCAACTCGTACTGCGGAAGGTACTTGGCGTTCCGGTGCGTGTCGTTGATCGCGTCCGCATCTTGTTGAGATCTAACGAGAATCACTACGTCCAAGCCCTCCTCCTTGTTCCGGGCTAACAGCGTAGCCATCGCTGTGCCGAAGCTCCCCCCGCCCATCACCCCCACCTTCTTACACGCCCCAAGCACGTCTTCCTTTTGCAAGTCCTTCTGGTGCCGCCTCGAGCCCCAGCGCATGATTTTGTCCCAGCTCTCCCTCACGGCTTCCCGCTCGTCGTTGGAGATGCCAGCCTGGAACCGGGTGTACGCGTTGTCAGGGGGGGTAGTCGTATCGTCCGTTGCAGCGGCGACAATAGCATCAACGCGCTTTGAGTTTGAACTCTTAGGAGCCCTCATCGATTGGGATGATGATTGTACTGATCCCCGGGCGGCACTTTTTGATCGATTCGTTCGATCGCCAACCGATCGAGTTGACGATGAACGGCCACTGGTGGAAGTGCGTTGCGTGCGTGCGGCGCAAACGTGACCGCTGACCGAACGCGTAAGGCCGATCATGTATGAACCCGAGCCGTGTGAAAGGCTTGGCGGCGGAGAGTGAGCAGATGACCTATCGCGAAAACCTTTATTCTATCCGGAACAGGATCGACGAGAAACGCGAACCGTTATTGACGGTCTAAAGTGATCGACGAATTCAGTGCTTCAGTGCAGAGCGACGCTGCAGACAGCTTGTTCAGGAAAAAGCTCTTCTCATCACAACTCACCCTCACACCTGGTTCATCCGTTCACGCGCCACCCTCTCCGCGTCGATATCCGAAAGCGCCTCCATGAACTCCCCCAAGTTGCGTTCCGACACTTGCAGCACTGACGCTTCGAACGAGTCGTGTTTGAACTTTGCTCTTACTGATTCCGCAGCCCTGCGAAAAGATTGCGAAAAGTGGTTCCCGGATTCCAAATCGTCCGCGCGAGGCTTGCCTGTTACGCCCACGACCAACGCGAGGCCTGCATTAGGAGTCGAACCTGAAGCGTCCGTTGCATCAGCACACGGCCCAACCACCACAAGCGGCCGCTCGATCTTCTTCACCACGCGCAACGCGTCTTGAAGGAACAAAGCGAGGCGGAGCAAGGCTAGGGGGTGCTTGAACAACGCAGCGTCGCTCGGGCTGCCGTGGTCGATGAGCGAAAAGTACCGCAACCCCCCGACGGTTCGAATCACGGCTTTGTTCGCCAGCGCCAGGCCTCCTTGGCGCATCAACGCTCTTTGGTACCGCATCGCGTGCCGTAAACCAACCTGCATCTCGTCGTACTGTGACATCCCCAGCGCTTTCACCGCGCGCCAGAAGTTGTGCGCCCCTCCGGTGCCGCCTTCGCCCGACTCGCCGGCGTCCGTCTCCTCCATCCCAGTTGCGCTCGGCACGCCCTCCAGTAGCGCTGTAGCGCCGTGCACCACGTCGGACGCGGGGAGCTTCATTTTGAACCCGTGCGAAAATGAGAAGGACCAGAACTTCAAGTCGTCCAAGCCGTGGCTCGGGCCGTGCTGCTCCAGCTTCTGGTGCAGCTGCTTGACGTGCTCGGGGGACATGTGCGTGTACAGCTGCTTGCACGCTTCCAGCGGCAGCCCAAGATGCGCCAACAACGAGTGTAAACTCGCCTTCCCCGCTTCTCTCCACGTCTGCAACCGCGTCGCGACATAAGGCGAGTGGGTCATCGCGTCGTACAAACTCCAGTGCCGCAACATGCTGAACCGGAACTCCTCGGAGTAACTCACCTTGCGGTCGGAGAAGGCGGTGACGGTGAGAGAGTCGTCGAGGATGCGCTCGGTGGGCGCGTCGGCGTTTGGTAAATTAGAAACCTGCGTCGCCAGCTCCATCACCCCCGAGGTGTACGACTCGTGCGAAAGCCGCTGGTGAATGTACTGGTCCGTTAGCGAAACAATAGCAAGCCACAGCGGGAAGTGCTTCTCAAGGCTGTCCTTGTGTGTGTCGTGTGCGATGTCGTACATTACTAATCCCGCGGGCCTTCCGTAAAAAGAACCCCGCGAATAATAAGCGACGCGTTCCAATTGCTTCTTCGTGCGCCGAGCCCGTCGAGCCGCGGGCGTTTCCTTCGACTCCCGACGCTTACGCTTCTTGCCGCCCTCCACTGTATCGTCGTTCTCATCAGCGTTGTCGTCGTCCGCGTTTTCCTTTTCAGAGTCGGAGTCGGATTGATCGTCGTCGTCTGATTCGTCGGAATCGCCGTCGGGTTCGGGAAACGTCTCGTCGCCTTCGCGTTCGTCGCGCAACACTAAAACGTCCCGGTTGTCGCCCCGGGTGTTTTCCAAATCAAGAGGGCGGTGGCTGTCGAACACGAACACGCGCGTGTTCTCGGGCAAGTCTGTTATGAATGAAGTAAAGAGAATGGATGGATGACGGTTAGTTTTTTGTTTGCCTTTTGCGTGTGTTTTGCACGGGCAGTTTGAAATCCGGTGAGACTGGGAGAGTCGTGATCTCCACCCCACTCGATACGCCCACCCCTACAGGACACCCACTACTTACTCAGCAGCTCTTTGACGTTTTCCGTCCCTCCGCAGTTTATTAACACGATGCTTCTGTTTTGGCCGTCGGTTGGTAGTTTGTCGCCTAGGTTCTGAAGCTCTCTGTATCCAGACACAGGGTACGCGCTGAACGGGATCCCATCGCTGCACATCATGCTCTTCAAGATGCGGAACGCGCAGCACGAATCAACGTCCGCGGTGCTGACGTAAACGTGCACGGGGCAGGTTCTGCCATCCGCCTTGAGCTCCTCGTATGCGAAGCCTGGGGGGGTTGGGGGAGGGTATTCACGGAGGGGAGGGAAGGTCAGGGACGTTCGATGCAGGGGAGAGACGTTCGGGAGACACGAGAGAGGCGGTTTGCGGATCTGCGGAGCGCACGACGCGCTAGTAGTTCAAACGCAAACGCAAGACGGTACAGGAACAGGACACTTACGAAACTTATCCCTGTCGACAAGCATGGTCGCTAAAGTGCCTTCACCTCTCGCGCCACAATCTCTGCGCGCGTGGGCGATGCCGTCGTCAGGTACGATGATTTTTGAATTGTTTGGATTCATGAAGTTGGGCCGAACGAGTGAGTGCCAGGCTAAAATGGACTGAAATCGACTGAAATCTTGAAATGAAGAGCTTCGAGAAGGGAATACAGTCTCATGCACACGGCATACAGTCTACTATTTTACACCTAAACCCACCTCACCCCTGCTGCGCGACCCACGCCAGGCAAGTCTTCAAATCCACCAGCATGATTTTCAGCGCCGCGGTCCAGCGTTCGTACCGGTTGAAGGGAAACCCGATTTTCCGCCCGTCGATCTTGTCGCCGTCGATCTGGTACGGCAGCTTGAAGTAGTTCGAGCTTGATAGGTTGCTTCCGTTATTTGACCGGTCATTTGACTGGTCAACTCCTCTCGCAAACTCCTCAAACTCTTTCAAGCAGTGCAAAAACCCAGTCATCGCCCTGTCGTATCTGTGCGAGCTTAAAATGTTAACAGGGCCGTACAGCTCGAAGGAAGCGCCTTTAGAATCCGTTACCTTTGAAAAACTTCCCAGCGGTTTCAGCGTGTACCCGTTCTTGAATTGTAGACCAACAGATTGCGCCATTGTGTGCAGTAGCAGACAGGACATGCCCCACGCCGCGTTGATTTCGTCCCACTCGACTGGGATGTTTGGGAGTCTTCCCAGTCTGAATCCATTCACCGTCCCAAAAGATCCATCAAACCACACGTGAAACGCGTCGTTGCACACGTTGACTCGGTTTAAACGTTCCAACTGTCGGCTGACTTGCTCTACTTGGTTGACTACTGAATCTCGGGTGTCGACGTGCTGCTTTAGGTTCAGTTTAAACGCGTTGAATGAGTCGAAGTATTGCGCTTCTTTTTGGTCCAATTGCTTGCTTTCCTCGTCCAACGCTACTAGATCGTCGTTGAGTTTTCGTAGCTCTAATTGCAACTTTTTCGTTTCATCATCTAGCTCAAGTTCCTCGGCACTTAAACTATCATTCGATTCAGAAGTTGATTCAGCCCTTCCTGTAGTATCTGTATCACCCCTTCCACCAAACCCCCCTCTTTCGCTCTCTAGCTCCTCCAAACACCGCCTGTGTACTTCGCACTCGTGCTCCGTTTCAAGCGCGCGTTTGTTTATTTCGTCGCGCAAATGCCCGGCGCACTCAAGGCACATGGGGTGGTCCGCCTGCGTCTCATCACTCGCGGCGTCGAAAATCCTTGCTAACGCTAGGACGCGTTGAGAGAGGCCAGTACCAGACGCACTATCAGAAGTACTCTCGAACGCAGTCCTGCTCACCGAGTTTGGCAACACGACGAAACTATCAGACATCGTGTTGGTCCCACTCGTCGTGTTACTCGCCGCATCCTCCGCCTCCCCAGTCAAATCAAGCACCGCGGCGCACCCCTGACACCGGAACAAAAGAGACGCGCCGCCGGACCGGGGCGGAACCGGGGGGCGGGTTGTGTCAGTCGCCATCGTAGCCAAACGCCCCTAGGCGTGGGAGGTGGCGTGAGTGCGGCGCCGCGCCCGCGAACCTGAGGGGGGATCTCGGGAGAGTCTTTGTTTGGTTTTCCCGCGAGTTTCAAGTTCGATTTTGTCATCCACTTTGCTCACTGACGGGGATTATGCCCTTTCACGCGCTCCAAGGTCATACGCCGCGCGCGCACCTCTGCTCGTTTGACATGCGTTGCGTGTCCCTGCAAACGGCGGGCGTTGGCTCGGGCGTCGCCGCGCGGGCTTGCGCGTCGCCTTCGCGCACAATTAGACCCGCAAGTGGTCGACCGCACTTAGCTTTGGTACCGAGGAAAGATTCGCCGAGATTCGACGAGAAGATTCGCCGGTCATCCGGTTTACCCATCCCCAGCGCGGTCGCGGTCCCTTTCCCCGGGACGGACGATGAGTGCATCCCTTCCTGGGTGGATGACCCTGGTTTGAACAAAGCTCTGTTGTGCGACCCGTCGTACCTTTCCGTGTCACGAAGGTTCACACAGTCGGAGGAGTGGGACCGGTACCAATCCCCGGCCCGGTACTGGGAGATGTTAACCACGATTGTTGGATCCGGGACCGCGAAGCGCGTCGCAGTACCGGTGGTCTCGATTTCGGTATTTTCGGTTCTAGTTGCGTACGTCAAGACGAACGTTTCAAGCGGACTTATGATCAGCAACGCTCTGAGCACGTTGACGCCGATGGTCACCGTGGCGGGCGGCGCGGTGACTTTGCTTTTAGCATTCAGAACGAACAGTGCATTCGCGCGGTTCAACCAAGCCGCCGATACGTTCGCGGCGGTGATTAGCGCGACGCGGAATTTGAGCCGGAAAATGGTCGTGTGGTGCCCTGTTGAGGACCGGGAACGGAACGCCAAGCTCGTCGCGGCGATCCCGTGGGCCATAAAGCACAGAGGGCAAGGCCTCGAGGGCACATCCGCGGCTCGAGACGAACTGGAGAGCGTCATGGGATGCGATTTATGCGACGAGCTTTTGGCGACTCCCGGTTCCGTTCCCGGAGTTCTGGTGACTGAAATCACCCGAGGGCTTGATAAAATGAACGAACACAGAGTGGAGTTGATTTACCAGCTCCTCATGGACAACGACCTCACCGCGCTGCACAACGCGATAGCGACTGTGGACCGAATCGCGTCGACGCCCACGCCCGTGTCCTACGCCAGACACATCACAAGAGGGCTTTTAATTTGGCTAACCTTGTTCGTCGCTAGCAGTGGTTCAGTTGGCACGACTATGTCAGCCGCAGCATTGCTAATCAGCACACCCGCCAATGCATTCCTCGCCTGGCTCACGTTAGGAATCGACGACATCGGCATGCAGCTGGAACAGCCGTTCACCATTCTCGCGGTGAAGCAGTTCTGCGAGGAGTGCGAGCGGGACGTGGTGCACGAGATTGTTGATTCCGCATGGACGCCGAGGGTCGGGGCGCCGCGGGACGACGTGCTCGCAAGTGACTTTCTCAACTCAGAGATGACCGCGTTCGAGCGAGCTGCGAGGGGAATTCCACGGAGACAAGAGGACGGAAATACAAACGCAATAGCAGAACAGTTGGACACGGAACAGCTCGACCGGACCGCGGACGGAACCTGGGAGGTGTACAAGTTCCAATAGACGCGAGTTTATACAGGTATTGATACATTATTGGTGGTATGAGTGTGCTAGTATGCTATGAGTACCGTACCTGACCTGGTACCCTGCTATGAGCGTTGACCGACCTGCCATGAGCATTGACCCTCATCATCACTTTTTAGACCCATACTCCCCTTTAAGTGTTGCAAAAAACGCTTCTACGTATTTCGGCGTTCGCGGCACCACCATTTCGTCACCCTCGGTTAGTTTCTTTTCCAATACGTTCATGGCCATCCACTGCACGTCCGTGACTTCTTGTTCACCTACTGTGAATTGTGTTTCAGAAGAATCACACTCAAGGAAGTACACATCCTCGAAACAGTTACACCCGCCAAGCGTCGCTTGCTCCGCAGGGACTGTGAAGTGAAAGTTCAACTGATTAGCATCAACCACCACGCCCAGCTCCTCCGCAAGTTCCCGCACCGCGGTGTCCCTTGACTCTTGTTTTGACTCGATGTGGCCTGCCGCAGAAATGTCCCACCGGTTCGGGAACGTGTCTTTGTGTTTGGAGCGTTTCTGGAGTGCGACGAGTTGTTTTCGTGGGTCCACTAACCACACGTGAACGGATCGGTGCCAATCTGCGTCGCGATGCACGTCTCCGCGTTTTTTCGTCTCACCGGTGGGGATACCTTTGTCACGGAAGATGTCGAAATGAACGGCAGGCGCGTGCATCACGTCGAACATCTCAGACGCGCTCTGCGCCTCGGCCAACGCCGCGGGGTTGTGAGGAGTCGAACCCATGGTGCGTATAGGGGACTGCGCGGGCTCGTGTACGATGGCATCGCTTTCTGCGATGCAGTGAGGTCCAAAAAAATCACCAAATCTGCTGACTTGGCAAATCCCGCTGACTTGGCATTCTCCTCCGCGCGGTGTTGCGACGACGATGGCGACGCATACACTCGCCTCGAGCTTTGTTACTCCGAGACCCGTTGGGCGCGTGTCTGTTGTTACGAAAAAACCAGGAGCGCGCGCTGTGTCCGTTCCCCGCGCCTCAGGAGACACACACGTTTCGTACGATCCCGTTCCCGGGAAAGCGAACAACGACTTGTCTCGTCGCACCCGGGTGTACGTCGCGTCCACGCTCGCAGCGACCTCCCTACTAACCACCCTCGCGCCAACCGCCCTCGCGATCGACTTCGTGATAGTGGACAAAAGCGTGAAGGAGTACATGGACTCGCGTGATGACGCGATGCGGATGCAGTGCGAAGGCGGGATGATGGACTGTAACGGCGATCGAAGGGAGTACGCGAGGGCGCAATCGGACAACTTCATCCGACGGAACTCGGGCGAGGTTTTCGAGCCACCCCCGTGTAGGGTTGAGGAAGCCTGTACGACTGACATTTTAGGCGCGGCGATGGCAGGGTTGTCAGGCCTAACCACCTCGGAAAAGCTGGAGAAAATGGGGAAAGACGGCAACGCGATCAACGCCACGCGGCCCTATTTCGGAAACGCGGTGGGGAACGAAGTCGAGTAATGAAAGTTTTTGATGGATGCGAGAATTGAATCGTCAACAGCTGTACAGCTATTTAGTCTGTTCTTCTTCAACCTCTTCTGTCTCATCCGTATCCGTCGTCAATTCCTCATCCATAGTACCTGTGTCCTCTGTTTCAGAATTCTCATCCGTAAGGTCTATCCCCCCAAGATCCACGTCAACCCCTGAGGCTTGGAATGTCTCCGCCCATTGCCGTGCGGCGGATTTGTCACCCACCCGAGCCGCGGCTGTCACAACTTTCGCGGCGAAGTCAGAATCAACACTATTAGCCCCTCCGACCCCTCTCCACAGCTCATACACCTTCATGGCTTGTGCACTCGTCTCACAAACCTCAAGTAATTTTTCGCACGCCAACTTCGTGACTTTGAATCCCATCACGTTGTGGTTGACGGCGGCGGCGATCGCGGCGTCGACGTTTCCAACGCCGGCGCTCTTCTCGATGAACATAAGCAAACCGTTGGGGTGTAACCCTCCCCGTTTGCCTGGTTTATTGATGGTTGATTCCTGGTTCATAGACCCTTCACTCAACCCCCACCCCTCATCCGACGCGGCTAGGAAGGTTTTCTCCGAGTGGAACCGCGCCACCGCTCTTGCCGCTCGCGTCGCGTCATCCGTAGTTTTCACTTTGTCGATGACCTGAAGCAAGTGTCTTTCCCCGGGTGCCCTCTTCTCCCTGTACCGCAAATCAAGCGCGTCGCACATCTCAGATAAGGTCATTTCCGGGTACCCGCGCGTCGTGTCGCCGTGCGTCACCGTGTACGCCACGTTCACCCCGGAGTACGTGCCCCGAACCACCGTGGAGGGGACACGCGAAGCACCGGATGCCCCATCCCCAACTTCCGAACCTGGGGACGCCGCGTACGCGTGTGCGTGTGTGCGGAACGAGCGCGTCGATCCGTGGAGTGTCGACCCGCACGCGCGCCGCGCGCCGCGCGCAATGCCGAACGCGGCCAACATCTGACCCTCCGTCGGCCCTTGGACGGCGCGTTTCCGAATGGCCGATCGGATGGGACGATATGCGATTGCAGTGGGCGCCGCCTGTGACGAGTGTTTGACGAGTGGTGCTCCTTCGACCCATACGTCGAAGTCACTGTCACAATAACCACAGATTTAAACGAACGCACGCCATACAGATAACCAATTTTTGACGTTCCAACTTGTTTGCCAAAGTTGTGTCCAAGCCGAAGTGACCCTGGAGGGCTCTGGGCTTAGACTTCAAATCTAAGGGGGCTTAGCGGCCCAGTGGTTCAACTCCACCTCATCGGCGATTTTTTTGGGCTGGGCTACTCATTACAAGACTGAAGGCATCTAAAGTTCCTTCCCTAAGACGCGCAGAACGAACATTCCTTTTAGCGTCCCCCAAAATCCCCTCTTTTCTTTCAGCAGCTCTGAGAGCGCGACGAAGTGCGGCTCAAGGAACTTTATCACGATTTGGACGTACGGATCGCAGTGTTGCTTCAAGTACGAATCATACGTCCCACCTATGAACCCTCCAAACACTTGCCAGAACAGAAAGAAGAACAGAAAAACAATCCCGACGGAGAGCGTCCCCGAAAAAAACGGGTTGGCGTCGCACCATTTATCCAACTTGCGAGTCAAGCGCTGCAGCGGATCGGCGCCCCGGCCGCCGCGTCTCTTGCCTTTCGCGTTGGGACGGAGGCCCTGTAGGGTTGATGATTAGGGTTAGGGTTTAGGGTATAGAGTAGGTAGGGTTAGTGTGTGAGAAAGAAAGGGCAAGGACGCGTAGGCATATATATATATATATACGTGCAAAAAACATCCATCAGATTTCGGAGGGGCTTTGTGTCGCCCGCGCCATCATACGTGCGGTCGATAAAGATATTCCACCGTTACTTTTCGCGTCGTTTTTTACTGACACCTCTCATGTGGAAAGGGTCAGGGGTAACGCGCGGCTTTTATTCGCGTGGCGAAAGGACATACGGTATCGTGAAGGGACTCATCGGGGACGCGGCTGGCTTGATCCCCGGGGAAACGAAAAGTGGAACCCTGATGGTTGGAGAGTCACGAAACACAGGTCATCACGGCGATGACGATCGCTCGACGTCAATGGCCAACCAGACTCTAGACTTGTTGACGTACTCTCGGTCCTGCGGCGGGCATGTTTCCGTTGGAACCGTGTAACCGTGCGGCGTACTGGAAAGTGTCGCGTTGGGGACGGCCAGGTTTGTCATCCGTGATTCTCTGCGATCAAAGTTCACGCTTCATCGAGACAAGTCACGGTTTTAAAGAAAACAAAGCCTATCAAGAAGCGCATTTTGAGCCTGGTTTTGGGGTCACGAGCGTTTTTGGTTTTTCCCCTATTTTTCGTTCCCGTCCGAGACTTCGCCACGCCATTCGCGTCGCGCACCGAACGCACGGTAGGCGACGCGGTGGAGGCGCGCTCGTGTTCAGACACGCGCGCGCAAAGCACTCGAAGTGAACGGCGGTGCTTTGAAGTGAGCGTCGGGTGACCGTCATTCCAGGGCCAGGACGTCCGCGCCGGCTCCGAAACCAAACACGACAGCTTTCGGGACGTGCTCAGATTTGGGACGGGACGAGTTGCAGTTGGAGTTCAGGCTACGCGACAGGATGCCCCCAAACCCAAAATTCGACCGCGGCTCGTTCACATCGAACCTGTTGATGGACAAGGAAAACACCGTGCCGCGGGTTTCCGCGACCGCGCTCGCGGCGAAGCTCTCCGGGGCTAACCGCGTGAGTGGCACGTCTCGAGATTCAGGGAAGCCCACCTTAGGCCGGGACACCGCCCCGTCAGTGCTTCGCCTCGGTAGACCAACACACGTTCCTTGTTTAAAATTCGACGACGCACGCGTTGAGAGCAGTTTGACGGTACCGCTGCGCGTGCAGAACGACACGCCGCACACGCAATCCGCCCAGTTCGACAAGGTTCCTAGGGAAGACGGATTCCTCATCGATCCCGACCGCGTGGTGTTGCCCCCCGGCGGTAGCGCCGTGGTGCGCGTAACGTGGTGCCCGTCCACCCAAACCTCCACAACGTACAACAATACGCTGAAGGTGAGTATTGATGACGGCGAGGGCGACATCGGGCGTGCGCGCAGAGGGTCGAAACAAGCCCTGGAGGTGTTGCTAAAAGGTTCTCGCGTCCAAAAGAAAGCGGCGGTGTCAAAACTGAAGCAGAAAGCGGCGCCCGGCGGTTTGTCCTACACGTTCAACCAAACTGCGAACGCGGCGAGAAGAGCCTCGGTTGCGGCGAGTACCAGTGGCAATACTGGATTTAAACCTCAAAACTCGATGAGAATCGCGCCGGTCGGTAAGACACTTCGGTTGAGGAAAGTTGACGAGATTGACGATTCGAACGATGAACCCTTACCGATGACTAAACCCAAACACGCTTCCAAATTCGCGTCGTTTCGCACCGGCGTGTCGTTAGCCGGAGCCCGGGGAACAGTGTTCGGGGACTGGATCAACAGCATGATTGTGCCCGCTGTTGACTTTGGCGATGGAGAGGGGGCTAGGTCATCAAAGTCTGCGTCGCGCGCACGTGAACGACGCAATGCAGAAAATCTAGCGCGCGAACGGCTGTGGAGTTTGTACTCGAGTGACTGCGAAGTGCGCGAGGTGATTCTACGCGTCGAGGCGCAGATTGACGAAGGCCGGTTGAAACTCAGAGGCGCGGGCGATGGCGCCGAGAATGACCACAACGCGTTGATCAACCAGAAAAGCGCCGGGTCGTTCATGGACGACGTTTCGTTGCGGGAAAAGTTTCGCGACGCGCTATCGAGTTACTCGCTGTTTTGGCTGCACGCGGTGGTGGACGTCGTCGTGGGGGAAGGTAGTCTGGAAGGAGATGTGTCTGTTAAAAAAGTCAAACAGTCTGAGAAGAAAGAGCGCCAGGTGTTGGTTGATGCGTTGATGAGAGACAGTGAAATCAACCTACTGTACGGCTCAGGAGGCAAAGGTCTACCTCCGTACGCGGAAGGGTACTCCGAAGCGCTAGCCGGCACTGTTTTGAAGCGAACTCTGTTGATGGCGTTTCTCCTGGACCGAGCGCAAGCGGGGGTGTCGGACAAAACGCCGTTGCTGTTCCGGGTCCGACAAAAAATCAAAAGCACCTCGGAGTTTGTGCGACATGCGCTGCAAGCTTCGTGCCACGGCGAAGGTGACGTTCTTAGGCGATTGAGCCACTACGGGTACAAGTTACACTATGCGCAAGACCCGATTGTTGAGTTTGATTTTGGTGTCAAAAACATCGCCGTCGATCTCCGGGATGGCATCCGACTGTGTCGGTTGGTGGATTCGCTCGGTGAGTTATACGGCGATGCCTCCGCGGTCACCAACGCCACGTTCCCCGCGAACGCTAAAGTGGTGAGAAGGAGGAACGTCGAGGTGGCACTTGCGACGGCTTGTAGTGCTGGAGTTTCTCAACTCTTAAACGTCGACCCCGAGGATATCGTCGACGGGAATTTCTCAGTCACGCTGTTTACCCTGTACCAGCTGCAAATGCACTTCTGTGGCCCGAAACGGTTGGGGGAGTGGCACGCTGTGCACCAGGAAACAGAGGCTTGGCGCGCCAAACGAGTACAACAAATCACGGATGGAAAAATTGCACGACGCTTTCACGGGCAAACCCTCGCGTCTGGTAAGGAAGACGAAGACGTTGAAAAAGTTGCAGACGGAGACGCAATCGCAGAGGCACTGTTCGCGGAGGAGCTGGCGGACGCGCAGATTTCGTCGGAAGGAGCCAGTGATGATAACGCCAGTGCCATCGACGACACCGTTAATGTACCCTCAACCGTTTCACGATGCGAAACCGCGCTGCTTCGCTGGGCGCGCGCGGTGACCTCCACGAAAGGCGTCGAGGTTGCTAACTTATCAACCGACTTTGCAAACGGCGTCGCGCTGTGTACTTTGATCAACGCGTACGCCCCCGAGCTGATTCACGCACGGGAAATCACACGACCGGAGTTTTTTCTTGGAGCAGCGTTTGACGAAGCACACGCATCCGTCATCGCTGCAAACTTTGACGTCGCGAAACGCGCGGTTACTGCAATCGGCGGCGATCACGTTTCAGTCCCATTCGACGAGCGCGACGTCCTGGACGCAAATGGGCCGGATAAAAACGTAGTGGCCGGGTTTCTTTTAGTGCTGCGGCAAAGGCTGATTGGACGGGCTGATGAGCAACACGCCGCTAGAGTAATTCAGCAGACGTGGTTTAAACAACGCCGCACGCGTTTCGAAGTGGAGGAACACTTGCCGTTAATATGGGCGTTTGAACGGCAATTGAAGGCGACGCGGTTGATTCAAAAGTTTGCGCGGGGATTTTTTGGCAGAAAAGAAGCGAGGGAAAGAGCCGCTGGTATCATATCGTGTCAAACCATGAGACGAGGCGCTGTGGCACAGCGTGAGTTACAAACAGCAATAAACGCGGTGACTACTATTGCGAAGTGCACGAGGGGGATGTTCGCGCGATACGAAGCGGGCGATCGACGGATGGCAACAGAAATTTGCCAGACCAGAATCAGAGGCGCTTTCTTCAGGAACAAGTTCTTGAAGCTCAAGGCGACTGTACAAAAGCTTCAACGTCAACGCCGAAGTTCTGTTATCCGCAAAAACTTCGAGCAGTACCGCTCTGAGTACCGTGCCGCTACGAAAATCAAAGCAGCGTTCAAGGGCTGGTGCGTGTGGTACGATTACCAGGAGATGAGGGGGAAGGTGGTGGCGTGTCAGCGCCGTTTCAGAGCATCGCGGAAGATGCGAGTCGCGCGATCCAGGTTCACCGAGTTGAGAGCCGCAGCCTTGACATCACAGACTATCCGCAGAGCTACCCGCACTCGCCGTGCGTTTGTGCAAACACTCAACGCGACCGTCACCGTGCAGCGACACGTCCGCGGGTGGATCGCGCACGAGAACTATTTGGATGTGATGTGTTGCGTGTTGACGTGCCAGGCGCTGCGGCGGGGCGCGGTTGAGCGACAAAAGTTTACGAGTTTGCGATACGCGGCAGTCACAACGCAGAGGTTCGCGCGAGGAGCGATGACACGAAGACGCGCCGCTTGCGAAACGACCGCGGCGACGATGATTCAATCAGCTTACAGAGGATTCGTCGCGCGTGACCTGTTCTTAGAAATGCAACTTGAGAACACCGCATCGGTCATAATTCAGCGACACGTCCGCGGGTGGATCGCGCGGGAAGAGTACCTGGACGTGAAGGTCGCCGCGGTGACGTTCCAGGCTTTTTTCAGGGGCGCTGAACAGAGGCGGAGGTATTTAAATCTCCGAGAGGCATCTAACACATGTGTGCGTATATACAGGGAACAAGCTGCTGCGCGTGATGCGAGGTTGGCGCACGTGTCTCGCCAAAGAGTGCTCATTGAACAAAATGCACAAATTAAAAAGAGGTTGCAACGGGAGGAGGTTTCGAAACGCGAAGCGGCGGCGCGGGAGTTGGCCGCGGCGAGGGAAGCGGATGAGGCACACGAACGCACTTCTTTCGCCGCAAACTTGAGGCGTGCTGCACAGCTGGAGGAAATGGAACGCGAACAGAAATTACTGGAGCAACAAGAACGCGCTTTGGCGATTGAAAAGGGTAAAGCGCTCAAGGGTTTATTCAACAGTCGAGTCCAGGCGAAGACGCCAAAGAATTTGAATCCCAATTCCCTGTGTACTCCCACGAGAAAGTCGCTGGAAGCGAGGGTGGTGAAGGCGCGGAAACTGGAGTTTGATATGCTCAACGACAGCTTGGAGACTCGAGCTGCGATTGTGGTGCAAACGGCGTGGAGGGGATGGAACGTGCGAATGGATTTCATCGATTTCGCGTGGGCGTTGGTGAAGTTGCAAGCCGCGCATCGCGGCGCGGTCGCACGGCGCAGGTTCACTGCGCTGCGAAACGCGGCGGTGGCGTGCCAGCGCATCGCAAGGGATACACGACAGGCGCGGCGCGCTGCTCTACAATCGAAAGCCGCGACGTTCAGAATGCGAAGTGTCTCGGGAAAGGCGCTACAAGCGGCCCCGGCTCGAGTCGCCGCGGTGCCCGCGCAAGCGGAAGGTCTCGAAGCGCGTAGGTCTCAATTAAACGCGCGAACAAAAAGAGTGCCTCGCGCGCCTTCCAACTCCATGCTCGCGTGGTCCACGGCGTCCTCCGTGGCCAACTCTTCCGAGGACGAGGAAGATTTTGTTGAAGACTTCGAAGACGAGCTTGACGGCGAGCCTGAAGTCGAGCTTGAAGAATACGCCAACACGTCGCAGGACTATTCTGGTTTTGACAACTACCACGACGGGACGTACCAAACAGAAGACCCGGGCTTCGTCGCCGCGTCGGACGCCGCGGACGCGCTGGCGTGCTCTAAATCCGTGGGCGACGTGCGCAGAGCTTTATTCGCCTTGGCGCAGATGACAAGGTCATCCGCCTCCGCGCGCCAAGCCGCGTCCTCCCCAAGAGCGTTAAGAGCGCTGTTACGCACCATGCGCCGGTGCGACCGGAGTGATACGCACGAACCCGTGTTACACCTGGCGTACGAAGTTTTGGAAACGCTCTCGGGCGACGAAAACGGATGCGCTCAATCCGTGTTTGAAGCGCAAGACTCGATAGTAATAGTCACGGAGCACATGCAGATGTGCCGGGATCGGAGTGAAGTGGTTGGGGCTGCAGCAAGGACGTTGGCGAACCTGTGTGGCGACGAAGGACGGGCAAGAGTCGTGGCAAATGCCGAGCGAGGACGGGTCATCCGCCGCGTGAAGGGCATTTACGAAATTCTCAGAAACACGCTGGCGGCGCGGCGACACCAGGGACACACACAGCTTCGTTCGTTAGAAGCCACGGTGCGGTCGATGCGGGATTTAGTGGGACAGCTGGAGAGGTGCCAAGGCGAGGTGAGGTATGAACGACGGGTAAGAGTTGAAAAGGACTTTGATGTGAAGCCTGCGGTGTCCACTGAATTATCTGAGTTGTCAATCGCGGCGCCAGTTGCGTTTCGAAGTGCGCCGGCGAGGTTGACTTCGCGGCTGGGAAATAACAGACTCGCGACCGTAAACACTGCTGTCCACACGGTTTCGGTGGCGCAGAAGGGTCAGCCGAGTCGTCGTCCGCTGGAGCCCAAACAGGAAAGGTACGACGATACACGTATGACCAAACAGTCGGCGGGTTTCATTCGAAGAGGCGGACGCGATAACGAGAAAAGATCATCATTGCGGCAGGAAAAGGAAAACGGTTCACACCACACCGAGTTTCCCAACCCCTTTGCCTCCGGGTTCGGCCGCGTCGGGTTCGGAGCGAGGGATACCTTCGTGGGGTCGCCGATCATGTCGCCGAGGTACGTGAGGTAGGTAGGGAGAAAGAGGGATGGGGAGGAGGGAGAAAGAGACAGGGAAGGGAATGAATAGAAACTTGATATGAATCCAATACAATTGATATAAGTAATGCGATTAACAGCACTCCTCTTCCCTCACTAATTGACCACCTTCATGACGAAGTCCATCCCCAGGTAAAGCCGCACGAAATCCAAAAGGCACAGCACGAACATGCTGCTCCCCATGGCTTCCCAAAAAACTGCGGCGTACGTCTTTTTGGATTTAGCGTTTTCGTCCACTGTTAGAAACGCGGGAAAGCTCACTAGGAAGTAAACACCGTAAAAGGCGCTTCCTAGGGTATACGCCATATCCCGGTCATTGAACGTGTAGTACGGGAACCCGCAAATCGTCAGGGATTCCATGAACGCTGTGGTGTACGCCATGGTCGCGATTAATGCGCACTGGAAAATAAATCGAAATTTATCTTTTTTATATTCCTTCCGCACCCTTCGCAGCGCCACGTTACTCAGCACGTGGTAGAACATGAAGTACGCGTGTGTCATGAAATACAGGGCAATGGGGACGTCATTTAGGCGATGTGCGTCAAATGTATACTTCGCCTGTAACACCTGGTAAAAGTAATGCGTGTACCAGTAGTTTCCTATGAACGAGAAGATCGCAATCCATACATTGGCTTTGAAGATGTACGTGTCCTTTAATGGGCGGGTAGAGGTTTTACCTTCAGTAGATGTAAGGATATCTCCTTGTAACGGATACAGGTAAGGCACTAACACATAAGGTGCCGCACATCCACAGCAGTACACTATGTACCCCCATCGACCCCACCACTCGAACATCTTGAAGTAAATCACGATCCCAACGCTTGCAATCCAACACGCGCTTGCTTTTAAAATGAACAACTCAGCGTGGTGCTTGGACGGGTTTGAGGCGGGGTCACACAGCCAGAGGGAAGATAGGGTCTGTTTGTGAGCTCTGGAACCACTACTCGCACGCCTGCCCTTTCCCTTGACCGGGGTCAAGGTCATCGCCAGACTAAAACAAATCGCAAACAGCGTGGCGAAGATTTTGCCCATCGTGACCCACACCTCGGGGATGGAGGAAGACATCGTATGAGTACTCAGTCACACAAGAAACCGAGTGATTCAAGGATTTATTTGCAGCCCGTCGTTGAACAGAGACGTATCTGGACTTGGGTGCACGGCGGGATGTGACGTGCGACGGGGACTGTGAAGCGACGGAGGAGGTGATGACTAGACCATTCATGAAAACCTGCAGAGACTCGAAAACATTTTGGGATGACAATTTTTCAATCTCATCAGATTCGAACGCGCCGACTACCGGCACGCACTCCTTTCAACACACAAAGATGGCTGGTACGTTTGGTGACAGCATATCCGGTCCCCTTACATTTTCTCCGAAGTGGGTTGTT
>TARA_B110000977_G_scaffold130957_1_pt1 | contig 41455 bp, 25 predicted proteins | sample TARA_B110000977 | Tara Oceans TARA_B110000977 (sample SAMEA4397798) | marine metagenome | biome: Polar Biome; feature: [SRF] surface water layer (ENVO:00010504); material: water (ENVO:00002006), including particulate matter (ENVO:01000060) such as... | depth 5 m | reverse complement strand
ACCGCGCGCGCGTTGATGTGTTCAACCGCGCGTTGCGCCGAGAACTCGTCGCCTTCGACTTGGAACGAGGTTTCCTGGCCGAACCGAAGCGAGTCCGCGAACTCCTCCAACATCGCGAGCTGTCGCGCGGACAACCCGAGCTTCGCGGCGTGTTCGCCTTGCCACTTCGCCCTGTACCGCAACTCGTTCCTCAACCGACGGCGGTCCTCCTCCAGCTCCTGGACTTCGTGCTCCAGCTGCGTGTTCAGCGCCCTGAGCTGCGCGGCTTCCACCTTGCTCCGCAGTTTGAAGTCGCCCAAGTCAATCGTAGCGTCTTCCGGGATACCCGCTTTCTGTCGAAGGAACCGCGTTTCTTCAGTCAAGTCCTCAACCTTGCGCCCCAGTTCGTTCGAAACGTCCACGGCGTCTTGCACTTGCTGGTCCGCCGCCCTGAGCTGTAACCTCAGACCCTTCAAGTCACGCATGGCTTCTGATAACCCGTAAACCCCCTGCTCGTACGAAGCGTTCCGTTTTTGCATATCAGCAAGCTCATCCTGCGCTTCTTGCAACGCTCGGTCCAGGTTTTTAAACCGCTTTTGTTCCTGGCGCAACGCTTCGTCCTGAACGCTAACCTTGGCCTCAAGGTTGCTGTGGTGTCTGTTTTGGCGCTGCAACGCAATGTCAATCTCACGGCCGACATCCTTCTCTAGCTGGTCGTACGCTTCCAGGAGAAGCACCCTTAAGTCTCGGAGCTCCTTGACTTCGGCTTCGAGCTCTTCGACGTACCGCGGGTCGTCGGGGTGCAGCCCGTTGGCGCCGGTGTGCGTCCCTCCCCGCGCGCCCGACACGTTCGCCCTGCGGCGCGGCGACGCGAGTGACGAGACGTTGGCACCCGGGGAGCCACCGGCAGCACCGCCACCTGACGCACCTCGCTCTCGCTCCATCGACACAGCAGCCGTCAACCGACGCGTCTCTTCCTCAAGCTCTTCCTTTTCCTGGCGCCAAAGCTCGTGCTCTTCTGAGAACCGCTGCTCGAACGTTTGAAGCATCGCCGTGCGGTCGTCCAGGTCGTTCTGCGTGGTTTCAAGCTGCGCGTGGAGCTGGTCGCGTTCCCTTCTCAACGACTCGGCAGCGGCTTCCACGTCCGCTTCCTTGCCTCTCCAGCCCTGAGCCGCGTCATCAAGACGAACAATAGTCTCGCTGTAACCGACGCACTCCGCCATGAGCTCTTGGATTTTCCCAGAAAGTTTGTCATTCTCCTCTGCCAGGAGTTGGTTTTCCTTCTGGTACCGCGCGACTTCCTGGTTGCGCTGGCTCGCGCGTTGAGCTGCGGTGGTGTCCTCGCGCATCTTGGCTTGCATTTTGCGCGTTTCGTTCGCCAGCCTTTCCTGCATCTCCTTGACGTCGTCCTCCGCTCTGTTAGCGCGAACGCGCGCTTCGTCCAGCGCTCTTTTCGATTCGCGCGTCTCGCTGATGTGCCGCTCCAGCTGCTCCTTCAGCGCTTCGAGCTCCTGGGTTTGGAGGTTCATCCTGCGCTCGGCTTCCTCGGCTCTGCTTCTCGCGGCATCCGCTTCGCGCTCAAGCGAGTCGTCGCTCCGCGCGCCGCCCCGCTCCAGCTGCTCGAGCTGCTCGTCCATCGCGTCAAGCTCTTGATCTTTCTTCTCAACAGAGGCTTGAAGATCCTCCGCGCGCATAGCTTGGTACTCGCTGCTTAGCTGAAGCACCACGGCTAAACGCGCTAGCCTGTCCGCCATCTCGCTGGGGTCCGCGCCCTGTTCCGGTTCGATCCGGGCCTCCTCAAGCTGCCGGCTCAAATCGTCCAACGCATTCAACGCGTACGGGGCTACGTTTTGGCCTCCCAGAAATGGAGAAAGGTCGAAGCCCATCACCGCGTTCCATGACACCGACCCGTTCTTCGCCACGAAGGAATAGGGGGGAGCCTCGTCCGCCATCGCGGTCGCCATCTTGGAGAGGTGGGGAACGCTGTTGGTGTCTCACACGCCACCCGTCTACCCGAATGCCCTTTAAAAAACTCTCAAGGGCGACCCGGCGACGATGCGAGTTAAAATTCACCCGAAGGGCGCGTGGATGTGTGTGCTCCACGCCCCGTCGTCCAGTTTTCGCGTCTGCGCCCGCGGAGCAACGCTTCGAGTCTCGAAGGTGCGCCGCCGTACAAACACAGTCCCGACGCGTTCCAAGAGCGCGCGGGTATGACACCGGCACCGCCCAGATTTCTTGGAAAAGCTCGTCTTTGTAAACGGTCGTTGGATTCAAAAACTCGAAAAAAAACTATCTGGTATCGTTATCATCCGTTTTTAACTTAAGATTAAACCGTGAATACTCGACTTTTTGGCCCGAAAAACGAACCCACAAAGTGGATAGCGACTCGGATGACGTCGATCTGCGCACCGCTCTCTGTAGTACCAGTCCACGCGCACACCTGGTCCGGCACCGACGCGTCGACCATGTCAGCGCCCGTGATATGTCACGGCACTGCCGCGGCGTGTCTGCCCGTCATTAAATCAACCCCAGCGGCGCGCCAAACGCGCAAGTGCGCGTCGTCTGCGGTGTCGAGAAATCTTTCGAACCGCCGTCGATCGGCGGTCGTCACTTACGCCTCCGAGTCGTCCGCTCCATCTGGAACCAAGAAAGTGGTGTTCGTGGGCGGCACCGGTCGCGTCGGCGCCGCCGCAGCCTCCGCGTTACTCAAATCCGATTCGTCCGTGAAATCCGTAGTACTCGCAGGTCGAGAAGAGCAGAACGCGAGGGATGCGATGGAGAGACACCCTAACCTTAATGGAATGGCGAGCTTCGCGAAGGTCGATTTGAATGATGCGAACTCCATAGCCACCGCAATTGCCGGCGCGGATTTAGTCGTGCACAGCGCCGGCCCGTTCCAGAGCGGCGGCGACCGAGGCACCGTAATAGACCAATGCATAGAAGCCGGGATTCCGTACCTCGACGTGTGCGACGACGCGAAGTACGCGTCCGTCGCGAAACAAAAATCAGAAGCCGCGAAACAAAAAGGCGTGCCGTGCATCACCACCGCCGGGGTGTACCCTGGGGTGTCAAACCTCATGGCGGCCGATATGATCGCCGCGAACAGAGAAGCGGGGGAAGACTTGGATGCAGAAGTGGAGTACGTGCTGTACAGTTATTTCTGCGCGGGTTCAGGAGGCGTGGGTGATACCATATTAGCCACGAGTTATATGCTGTGCGGCGAGGATGTGGAGTGCTGGGAGGATGGCAAGAAGGTAATCACAAGACCAGCTACTCAACGCAAGGTTGTGGATTTCGGCAAGAAGTGCGGCAAACGAGAGGTTTTTCTGTATAACCTTCCCGAGACCATATCCGCGCGAGCTGTGTTCGGCGCGGATACCATCAAGACGCGCTTCGGCACCGCGCCCGGGGTGTGGAACCTTGCAATGTCCGCGATGGCTGTGATCGTGCCGAAGGATGTATTGCTGAATCCTGAGACCGCGAAAATATTGGCATCGTTGACAGCACCGTTGGTACGAGCAGTGGATGGCCTTGTAGGTGAGCGCACTGCGATGCGAATCGACGTCAAGCTGAAGAACGGAAAGCTCGCGGGCGGTATTTTTAACCATCCAAAATTGAAGGATGCGGTCGGTGATTCCACCGCGGCGTTCGCGAGCGCGATGTTGCGAGGTGAAACCGAACCCGGAGTGTGGTACCCCGAGGAACCGGAAGCCATTGCCGACCGAGAAGCATTGCTCTTAGCTGCGAGTAAAGGGTGCGACAACTACGTCATAAACCAAGCCGCATGGATGCTAGAAAGCAAACCCATTAATCTTGGGTTCGGGATGTACCTGGATTAGAAGTTTGTTAGGATTGAAGTAAAAGAATTATGTGATGTCTCAGTGTTTTTAACACTCAGTTCGCCGCTAACGCAACGCAGGTGACACTCACCACCGCCGCGAGCTGCAGCGACTCGTCCGCGCCGTCCACGAGCGCCTTGTCCGCCTCAGCGCACCGCAACGCGACCGCTGATTTCTGCAAGTCAGAAATCTCGGAATTCTCCACAATCGACTCGATCAGCTGCGAAATCAGCTGCAACGCGGGGAAACCGTGTTTCAACACCGAATCCGTGACACACATAGCTTCGTCGTACTTGTCCCGACGGCACGCGGAGATTATCTTGTCCACATCCGACTGTTCCACGGCTCCGGCCACGGCGGTGATGTCGGCGCCGCTGATTTCAGTTCGTCCGAACAACCTCGTCGCGGACTGTAACAACGTAATGGCTTTCCTCAAATCGCCACCGGAGTTGGATGAACACGCTTCGGCAGCGCCGGGAGCTAGGGTGATACCTTCTTTGGAAGCAATATAGCTCAACCTTTCGTGCATCACGTCCCCTCCTAAAGGTTTGAACCGGAACTTAGCGCAACGACTCGCGATGGGCTCGATGATCCTCGAAACGTAGTTACAGAGAATGAAGAATCGAGTCACTTTCGAGTGCGTCTCCATGGTTCGGCGCAACGCCGATTGCGCATCCACGGTCATGGAGTCGGCTTCGTCTAGGATTAGGATTTTGTACGGGGGCGAGGGGTAGCCGACGGCGGGCGCGCCCACGGCCGTGCTCGCGAACCCTTTGATTTTGTTCCGCACCACGGAGATGCCGCGTTCGTCTGAGGCGTTTAACTCTAGGACGCGGGTTTTGAACAGCTCGGGGCCGAACAGCTGGCGGCAAATCGCTAAAGCGCACGTGGTCTTCCCGGTACCGGGCGGGCCGTAAAAGAGCATGTGCGGCATGTTCGCGGTCTCGAGGGCCTTTTCCAACGTGCGGACGACTTCATCTTGATGCGCGACGTCGCCGATCGTGCGGGGGCGGCTGTGGGTTGGGGGAGGGGATGCAATAGGGTTAGTTATAGGGTTATGTATCACGCATATACAGGAGATATCCGCGGTGTACTCCACGGATTCGTGACACCTTCGTCGATACATCCGTAGTAGATCTCGGGGTTCGATTTCAAGACCGCCATTTACTGGGTTTGTTTTCATCGGGCGTTCGAACATCCTTCGCGAGTCGTGAAGCGGGTCAACATCGACGTGAAACACGGGGACGCACTATTTCTCCACCCAGGGGACGCTCGAGGCGGTGGTCGTCGCCATCTTCGAAACGGGCACGGGAGTGGCGCGCGACGGAGTGCGATCTCGACGGGAAGGCGAAGAGTAAATTTCAAAATAAGTTGGCACACTGGGCACCCGCAGCATTGGACCTGACGAAAAAATTGATATCACTGTCGTCTCCAAGTCCCTGGAAGCCACAACAAAGCGGACCCCAGACAACATGTCCTCCGCCGCGGCTCGCGGCCCTGAGACACGCGCAAGTCAGAAGAAGCGCGTGCTGGATGCTCACGTGGGCGAGGTCATCCCGGGCCTTCCCGAACACCTCGTCGTCGAGCACATTCTAACCCAAAAAAATCTGCCAGACACATTGACTCTCGCAAGACTCACAGTCGTGAGTCGTGCGATACGCGACGCTGTGGCGGCGACAGGCCGTCGGGTTGAGGAGCTGAATCGACTTGATGCCGCCAAACTCGGATGTTTCAGCTCCCTGCAGCATTGGCGTCGGCGAGATCGCCTGGTCCACCGGCACGTTACCAATTTTGCGGCGTGGGGTGGACACCTCGACATGCTGGAGTGGGCACACACAAACATCCGTCAGTGCGACGAGGAAACGTGCAGGGCGGCGACAGAAAACGGACAGGTCGGGGTGTTGAAGTGGATGTACGAGAATGGCTGTAAGCATGATTTTGCCGAGAATATGTACGAGCTCGCGGCGAATTGCGGGCAGCTCGAGGTGCTTCAGTGGTTGCGCGCGAACGGCTGTCCGTGGGGATACAGTACATGCAGGAAGGCGGCAGAGAAAGGACACCTCGAGCAGTTGAAATGGGCGCGCGCGAACGGCGCACCGGAATATGGGAGAACGAAAATAATTTTGAATACATTCACTTCACGCTTTCATCCAGCATTTGCGGCATCTTCCCCTCCCATTGCGCCCACCGCTTCTCGTCGCAAACCGCTAGCGATGCCATTGATTCGCCTATGTTCACCACCGAAGAGACCCCAGGTTTGAACAACCCGTTCTGTAACGTTTCGTATAATGCCCAATTCGTTTCGGTTGGAGTGACGTCCACGTCGAGGAAGTCATCAGGACGAACCACACACCACTGTAATATTTCGGGATCCGAATTATTCATTTGCGAGCTCGCCAAAAATTCAACACTCGAGACGGTATCCGCGAACGGCGGAAGAAGTTTCGCCAGGGCTTTCAGGGTGAGTGACTCGGGAAGTGACCTTTGTGGATCGCCGCCGCTCGGGTTATGCACGCCAGCAGACGCGAGCAACACAAAACGCGTCGGGCGTTTATTTACGTTCCTAGCAGCGAAGCGTTCAGCAATCGCCTCCTTAACAGAGTCTTCGGTATGTTCGACGATATTGGTTTCCGTAAATTCGTTATCCATCGCCTGTATCGTCTCTGCTGCTTTCCACACCAGCTTCACAGTGTCCGTAACAAGGAACCGCGGCTCGCCGACTATACCTTCTTTTGTGATTCTGTGGCCGAGACAAGACACGATCGCGTCGCACCCTTTCATCGCGCTCGCTAAAGCGTCGATTGACATTCGTGAAACGTCCGCCACGATCGGAGTCAGTCGCGGGGTTTCATTGTTATCAGTATTCGAGGATTCTTCCTTGATATAACCTAACAGCTCTGCGGGTAATCGTGATGCGTCGCGCACGATGACGCGCACATCGTGGCCCTTGTTGAGCAACGCACGGGTCACTGCGCTGCCGACCCTGCCAGTCGCGCCTATTACCAAAACTGTTTTTCGATTTTCGTTCGGAGGGAGGGAAGAATGCATCTCAAGAGAAGTGGTCACGAGTGGTGTCGAGTCGCCGTTTGAGGCGTCCGCCGCACATGCGCCAGGCGTAAAGGACATAGCACACGTCAACGACGCGAATGTACCGAGAGCGGTGCGTCTATCGAGGCGAAGCGACGCGTTCGAAGCAGTGCCTTCTCCTGTCTTCGAAGCATATTCGGTTTCGTTGTTACCTCCCAGAGTCGCACTGCACACGTGCCCATTGTTCGAGCCTCGCACAGTGGCCGGTGCTCTCGGCCTGGTTCGGAGAGCTGTGCATCGAGAGGCTCGACGTAGTTCGACGCGCGGTCGACAAAGTGCGCCGAGGCAGGTAACTTCAAGCATCGGGAGGTGCGCGCCACGCAGTGAGACAGTGTTCGCTCCGATGATATTAAAAAAGCAAACCTCGTTGTTTTCTAATCAGAGAACCAATGCGAGATGCGCGCCGACCCCTCGGGCGACGAGGGTCGCGCGCCAGCGTGTCTGCTCAGCACGTGCGGCCTTCCCGGTGCGGGAAAGTCCACGCTCGCGCGCGGGGTGGCGAAACGCGCGGAGTCAGATGGCATCCACGTCACCTTGGTGTCCTTCGACGATGTGGAAAGACGACTTTTGTCGGAATCTCGTGCGACCTCCAACACCTCCTCCGCCCCCTCCACCAGCCAGTTCGACGCGACGGTTTGGAAAGCCGCGCGCGTGGAGGCGCTTTCTATGGTGCAACAGCTGTTGAGGGATGGATCGACACACGAAGGGGAAGAAGAAGGTACACCGAAAGTCATACATCGATTGGTCATCGCGGATGACAACTTTTACTACGCCGGGATGAGACAGCAGTGTCATCGATTGTCGGTCAACGCTGGCGCCGCGCACGTCACGCTTTTTGTCGAAACTTCAGTTGAAAACGCGCATGTGCGAAACGAAAAACGACCCCTACATGAGGTTGTCCCAAGAGAAGCGCTGAACCGCATGGCGGACGCGTTCGAGCCTCCCGTGGTTGAAACGGCGACGGCGACGGAGGCAACCTCAGATGAAAAAAAGAGCAGCGCAAACAAACCACAACCTTTTGAGCGCGATACCGTGGTACACGTGATGGCTGATACGTTGGCTTCAAGCAGTGAGACCGATACTTGGCACAGTGATATAGAAAAAGTGTGGGTTCGTATCTCAGAGAAGTGGGTAGGTCCCGCGAGTTTAGCGGGCGCTAGCGAAGATGAAATCGCGGCGCGAAAAGTGTCCGGCTCCGCCGCGAACGCCGCATCCGCCACGCACGCGCTCGACATTCGGTCGCGCAAAACCCTAGCGTCCGTGTTGGCGAAGGTGTTAGTTGACATACACGGTACACCCATGGACGGTAAAGCAAAAGGTGCGCTGTCGAAGAAACTGAACGAGAAGAGACGAGCAATGGTGGAGACGTTTCGAGTTGCGGCGAATTTAATGCGAGCGCGAAGTAACGGGGACACAACCAGTTCGGTGCCATCGAACGATACCAAAGCACAGGACGGGGATGATACCGCCGATCTTGACGCTGAGATTACCTTTGTGGCGGAGATGGCCAGACGTGAGTCAGAGTTCAACGAAGCGTGTCGCGTAGCGGGGGAGGGGGTAGACGAAGCGATGTAAGGTACATTTATTTCGCCAAAATTGATGGGATTCGTGGCCATATATTTTAAATGCCGAGACGTCTTCGCGAGATCGTCTATCCTTCCAGACTCGCCCGCCCTTGCCTCGCGTCACGACGGGGGTCCGTGTTTCACGATTCGTTCGTTCAGCCCCGTGTTCCCGCGCGGCGAGTCCCGTCGAGGCGGCTTACTCGGCGTTGATTCGCGGCACAGGGGAAGCTCATCCTCATCGCCGATAATGGCATCTCTGTCCACCGAACGCGTCGGCGGGCTCGCGGTGTTCCTCACCATGTTGCTGTACATGGGCACGGGAGGAGGAGGGTCTGGTTTGAACGGCGCCGGCACGTTACATTTAGGCAGCCCAAACGGTCAACCGTTCCCAGGCCACGTGCTCGTTACGGGCGGCGCCGGTTTCATCGGATCTCATGCGACGATGAGGCTGATGGATGAGGGATACGCAGTGACCATAATCGACAATTTCTCGCGAGGCAACGCCGGGGCAGTTGATGTGCTCAGAAAGATGGCCCCAAAGAATAAGCTCAGGGTCGTACATGGCGATCTAGGAATTAGAGCTGATGTCCAGAATGCATTCACCCAGTACCCAGTGGACGCCGTGATCCACTTCGCGGCTATAGCGTACGTGGGCGAATCAGTAGCCGACCCGTTGCGCTACTACCACAACATAACCAGCAACACGGTTTTGTTGTTAGAAACCATGAAGCAGTTCAACGTCAATAAACTGGTATATTCATCAACCTGCGCTACGTACGGCAACCCAGAAGTGTTACCCATCACGGAAAAAACACCAACGAACCCTATTAACCCGTATGGGAAGGCAAAATTATACGCCGAAGTAGCGATCCGAGATTTCATGGCCGTGAACAGAGATTTTGATGCGGCAATTCTTCGCTACTTCAACGTGTTCGGAAGTGACCCTGAGGGGCGGCTAGGTGAGTATCCGAGGCCGGATTTGAGGAATCACGGAAGGATCTCTGGCGCATGCTTTGATGCCGCTCTAGGGCTGATCCCAGAACTCGTCGTGATGGGCACTGATTTTCCCACCAAAGACGGCACCTGCGTTCGAGACTTTATTCACGTAACGGATTTGGTGGACGCGCATCTCGCGGTGATAAAGCATACAAGTAATCCGCCTGTTTTGTATAATGTTGGCACAGGGCAGGGCGTTTCTGTTAAGCAGTTCGTGGAGGGGTGCAAGCGCGTGACTGGACAAAAAATAAAAGTCCGTGAGCAGAAAGAATCCCGACCTGGTGATTATGCGGAGGTATACGCGGACGTCTCGAAGATTAAAAACGAACTGGGGTGGGAAGCGAAGTTTGTGGACCTGGAAGAGAGCATGGGGCACGCATGGGCTTGGAGGAGCGCGCATAAAACTGGGTACTGAGAGGTGGTTCTGGTATATAGCCTATAACTTTGTCATGAAGAATATCCCTCACATCTCGTCCTCGCCTATGCCGAAGTAGCCGCGGATTGTGAACGGCTCGGGCTCTTGCTTATTCTCGGACTCTTGTTTGATCTCAGGCGCCGTGGGGGCAGCCGTTGCACGCCACGCAGCTGTGTTTCAGCTTGCCGTGGGGGCAGCCGTTGCACGTCACGCAGCCGTGTTTCAGCTTGCCGTGGGGGCAGCCGTTGCACGCCACGCAGCCGTGTTTCAGCTTGCCGTGGAGGCAGGGGTTGCACACCGGGCAACCGTGTTTCAGCTTGCCGTGCGGGCAGGGGTTGCACTCCCGGCATTTGTATTTCACCCTGCCGTGCGAGCATCGCTTCTTATCTCCCATCGCTAGTTATCGATGCCTGTCCGCGCGCGCCACAGAGTGCGGTCGACCAACGCGAAGAGAAGCGGTGTCGTAGCTTTTGAGAGTTTGAGGTGACTTTTCCGAGACGAAAGTAATCAGCTTGCGATTGACTAGAAAAACGACCGCGGACCGTCAATTCTTGACTTAATCTGGCGGCAGATCCATGCCAAAACCAAAACCCTGCGATTGTTTCGTACCTCACTCGCCGTCGCGCGATCGTGTCGCCCGCGCCTGCTGCGTGCGTCACTTATCATGGACGACCTGGCCCTGGAGAAGGCCCTGTTGCTCGCGGTGAGTTCCGGCGATGTCCAGTCCGACCAATTCGCCACGAACTCAGGGGTGGACCACAAGAAGGTCATCGGTTTGATGAAATCGTTAGAGGCGAGTTCGCTTGTGAAATCGACGGCGGTGGATAGATCCGAGTTGGCGCTGACTCCCGAGGCCGTGACCTACGTCACAGAGGGCTCCCCGGAGGCGCAGGCGTTTGCGGCGGTGCCTGCGGAAGGATTGACTCTCGTGGAGTTTAAGGGAAAGGTCTCAAAAGCCGTCGCAGAGGTGGGGTTCAAGCAAGCCATGCAGAGCAAATGGCTGGGCATGGTAAAGGGTGCTGAACCTCGAGTGGAGCGCAAAGTAGGTTCAATCGCCGAAGACACGTGCGCGATTCAGCTGAAGCTTATTTCTGAAGGCAAGGCATCCGACCTCCCTTCCAAGGACCTCGATCTACTAATCAAGAAACGCAAGCTCGTGAAGCAGGACACGTGGAAAGTCTATACTATTACCAAAGGACTGGAATTCGCTTTGGTGCGCAAAAAGCAACCCACTGATTTGACGCGCGAGATGTTGGCGGACAAATCCTGGGAAGGCGAAACCTTCAAGGCGTATAACTTGGTGCCCGGTGCGGGCGCCATGCCAAACGGAGGCCACGTCCACCCGTTGTTGAAAGTCAGGCAGCAGTTCCGGGAAACATTTTTACAGTTAGGCTTCGCGGAGATGCCGACGAACAACTTTGTCGAGTCCGGGTTTTGGAATTTCGATACTTTGATTCAGCCGCAGATGCACCCCGCCCGCGACGCGCACGACACGTTCTTCATGAAGACCCCCGCGGTGGCCAATAGAGCACCCGAGGAGTACGTTGAGAGGGTTAAGACCATGCACGAAGTTGGCGGCCACGGCTCCATCGGCCACCAGTACGCATGGAAGCGCAACGAGGCTGATAAGAACATTCTGCGGACGCACACTACTGCTGTTTCAGCGAGATGCCTGCACAAGCTCGCGCAAGACGGGTTCAAACCTGCTAAGTATTTCAGCATTGACAGAGTTTTTAGAAACGAAGCGGTTGACCGCACGCACCTAGCGGAGTTTCACCAGGTTGAGGGTGTGATCTGTGACCGCAATCTAACCCTGGGTGACCTCATTGGCGTGCTGCATCAGTTCTTTGCGAGATTGGGCATGACTCAATTGCGATTCAAACCCGCGTTCAATCCGTACACGGAACCTTCAATGGAAATCTTCGCGTACCATCCCATGCTCAAAAAGTGGGTCGAGGTGGGCAATTCAGGGATGTTTCGGCCCGAAATGATGCTCCCGATGGGCATGCCGGAGGATGTTAATGTGATTGCGTGGGGGTTATCCTTGGAGCGCCCTACTATGATCATGTACGGCATCGACAACATTCGCGATTTGTTCGGATCAAAGATGCAGTTGAGTTCTGTTAAAAACAACCCGTTCTGCAGGTTGGGGATGATTGAACAAAGTGAGACGGTTAAAATGACAGAATAATGGGTGATTTTTGAGACATACATAGACGGTAGACTAAGGCTAAGTATCGTAAGTAGTGTCTTTTTATATCACAAAGTGCTGTGGACTGTATAGACGCGTCATCAATCTGAATCATATCCTCTGATTCATATTACTCTCAATCAAACCATCGTTACATCCCATCCGCTTTCTTCCTCAGCGCCTCCAGTTCGCTTTCGATGGCATCTGACACCGGTCGGCCTTCCGGCAACGTCCCGGTCTCTTTCACACCCCCGAGCATCTTGGACTTCATCGCCGCCAGCTCATCGTCCACCCCGCCGCCTTCCAGCTCTTTGAACTTGTCCTCCAGGTCGTTTGACGCCGTGAGCATACCGACCGCCTCCGCCTCAGCTTCCATGCCCATCACCTTCTCCTCCATCTTCTCGAATGCGCTGAGGGCACTGCTGGTAGACACTCCGCTGATCAAGTTCTGCACTTCCTTGTTCGACTTCGCGGAAGCTGCCCGCGCTTTGAGTGTATCCTTCTTGCTCTTGGCCTCAGCCATCTTCGCCTCCAGAAACCGCGTGTTGGCGATCAACTTCTCAACCGCTTCCTTTTGCGCCTCCAGGTTGAGGGCCATGGAATCGGCGTTCTCCTGGTACGACTTGCGTCTGCTCAGCGCCTCTCTCGCGAGCTCCTCATCGCCCTTGCTCATCGCCAGCTCCGCGCGTCTGTACCAGTCATCCGCAGTGGCTTGCGCTTGCTTGTACTTGTTCTCCAACTGTTTCTGGCTCGCGATTACTTGCGCGCTCGCTTGTCTCATCTTCACCAGGTCCTCCTGCATCTCAATCACGGTCTGGTCTAAAATCTTCTCGGGGTCCTCCGCCGCGGAGACCAACGAGTTGGCGTAGCTCCCGATCACCCGGCCAAGGCGGTTGAACAGGTTCGCCTCCACCACCAGCGAGGCGCTGCGCGCGCGGCGAACGGTGCCCAGACGCGCGGGGACGGCGGAAATGGGGACGGAAGGCACGAAGCTCGAGCCGGAGCGGGCGGCGAGCTTGGCGGTGGCGCGCGCGGGCGCGATCGCGCCAACGGCGGAGGAGGAAGCGACGGCAAACATGGCGACCGCGTCGACGGGTACAGCGAGGCGTGCTTCGAAGTGAGTGGGGGCCGGACTGTCCCGAGAGAAGGGACCTTCTTAAAATGCCAGGTGGCGACGTGTCCGTGTTTTCGAGATGATCTCCTCGCCAAGCTGCCTTCGTTGAAAGGTACTTCCAAGCGTCTCAGAAGGAGGGCTCAGCCGTTCATCGATGGCATCCACCGTCGGATCCGATCAAAGACCGCCGACGAGTTTTCAGATCTGTCGTGGTCTTCGCCACACTCCTTTGCCACACGTCGCCGCGCGGGGGGTGGCACCGCGAACCGGTGGCAGGTCGAGGCACGCAACTCGTGACTGTGTGTTTTCGGTCGCGAGCGCTCGATTATGGCGTCAGCACGCGCGATGAAGAGGGCACAAGGCGATGCGCTGATTCGGGCGGCGGAGAATGTGTTTGGAGGAGGAGACGAAGAAGCATCGTCTTCCGAGTCCGAGGACGACACACCCGCGCACCCCGCCAACGCGTTCGCGATTCTGCTCGGCGACGACGATGACGACGACGACGAAAGCGAACCGGAACCCGAACCGGAACCGGAACCACCAAAACCAGAACCCACACCGACGAAGAAGAAGAAGAAGAAGAAGAAGAAAAAGAAAAAGAAGGGACAGGTGATTGACGATGAGGTCGACGAGGTCACTGCGGCGCTTCGCGAGCTGGGCGAAGAGATGCCCGAGTTGCGGGATGATCGGGTTGATTTTACTGGTGCTGGTAGTGCTGATAGTACAGCTAATAATTCAAACAATTCCCTGATGGTCGTGGACAAAAGCAGAATGAAAGCCGAGGACGAGCTGAAGTCGATTTTCGGAAGCCGAGTGATTCACGCTGTCGAGATGGAAGATAAAACCAGTAATGGTCGAGGAGGTCGAAACAATGTTAACACTTCCCGCCGCACCAGTTATAAATCGGTATTAGTCACTCCTAAGGACACGTGGCCCACTAGAACCAGCACGAACGCACGTCAGAGCGGCTTCACGATGGAGTATTTAGGCGTCGATGGAACGGGTAAAAAGGTTTTTTCGTTTGTTCACGATGACAAGATGGCAGACGCCAAAAATTCTTACGAAAGCGCAAAGGCGAGTCACGACCCCAATGCGCTAGTCCGAATGTTGGCCCACTACCCCTGGAACGCGCAGGCCCTGCTAGCATTAAGCGACATCCACATGTACACCGGCGAGGGGTCGCAAAGCGCTGAGATTTTGGAGCGGTGTCTGTACGCGCTGGAGGGGAGCTTTCACCCGTGGTTCCTGGAAGCGGCGGTGAGTGGGGGAGCCCGGCTGGGGGAGTTGGAGGGGACTAATTGCGCTGAGGATAAAACCGATGATGATGACAGTGGTGACTCCGAGCAGTCCCCTAACTCCACTTTCCTCGATGCTTTGTTCAAGCACACGCAAGCGCTTACAAGAAGAGGGTGTCACCGCGCTGCATTGGAGTGTTCCAAGCTTAGCCTCGGACTGGACGCTACCGATCCGACCGGTTTGTTGTGCGCGGTGGACTACTTCGCGCTGCGGTGTGGCGAAACAGACTGGCTGTTGGATTTCTCGGATTCCTTTCGGGAAGACGCAGGGTTGCTGGTGTACCCGGGGTTCGCGTTTTCGACCTCTTTAGCGAGGCTGGGGGGCGGACTGAGAAAGGACGAGCAAACACGTGAAAAGAATTCCGATAAGAAAGAAAAGAAAAAGGAAAACGAGTCTTTGTCTTCTGTCACAACCAAAGAAACGCTTCTCCGGGCTGTTTTAACGCACCCATCCGCGGTGATGGCGCTGTTGGAGAGGCTGGACGCAGGTACCGTGCAGAGCGATGCACGATGGATAACAGCGCTGACCCACGTGCACTTCCAAAACGCAAAGGACGAGACCTGTAACCGAGGGTTGCAACATTTAAACACTTTGTTTGCCGAGCGCCAACACTTGTTGTGGAGGCCGGACGACGCGCTATCGAAACTGCGGGACGCATGTGTTGAGGTTACGCGGATTATTGACAATGGAGCAACTGTTGACGGGCTATGTGCAGCCGATTACACGGCAATTCGAAATGAAACGTTCCCTCCGAGCGATGTTGAATCCAACCCGTGGCGCCACCGAACGGCGGAGGACTTCTCCGACGTCGTCAAGCGGCAAATGCCAGAGGGGGATGAGAACCCGTTTTTGGCGCAACCCAGGGGGGGGCAAGGCGTGCCGGCCAATGGAGACCCCGAGCTTATGGCAGATGCCGTGCAACAGCTTCTGCAAGGCGGCAACTTCGACCCAGACGCTGCCGCCGCCGCCGGGCTCGACGTCGCGCAGATCGAAGCGCTTTTAGACAGAGTGAACCGAGAAGGCGGCGTCGACCCGGCACAAATTCCCGAGCTGATGCGAAGGCTTGAGGACCCGGAGGTGATGGAGGCGGCGGGTGCGCGAGCGGGGGGACCGGTCGCGGGGTTCTTTGACTTTTTCCGGACCCTCGTCGTTCCACAGCAAGGCGACAACGGGGGGGGCTTGAGGCGGGAGATGGACCGACAGAACCAGCCGCCGCAAGAAGAGCACGAAGACTAATTTGATTTTTTGTACAGGTAGTTAGTCTTAATACAATCATTCTGTCTTTTCTGTCTCCTCTACACCTTCACCCTTCATGGCTGCGATTTTCTTCCGGTCCTGGTGCCCCCTGAACCCGGCTTGGACCTTCGTAGCGGCTTGTGTTAATTCTGCTTTCTCCGCCTTCATCTCCTCAACCTCCTTCCGCGCTTGAAACCCGCGGAACCCGCTCTGAAGCTTCGTCGCCGCCGCAGCCTCTTCCTTGTCTTCTTTCATTTTCTTGGTCTCCTTTCTCGAGGCATGCCCCCGGTACGTGGCCTGAAGCTTCGCCGCCGCCGCGTGCTCCTCATCCGCGTCCGTGTGCGACTCCAGAACGACCACTTGCGCGCCTCCTCCTCCTAACGCTTCTTTTCTTTCCCTTTGAGCATTTTTCCGCGCCTGATGTCCCCTGAAGTGGCTCTGCACCGTGACCGCCGCATTCATTTCCTCCTCCAGGTCGTCCAAAGCTTCGGACACGTCTGCGGTATCGAGTGGGGTGGGTGACGATTGGACCATCTCAAAATCGTTTGCGTCTTCGTTGGCGCGGTCGATTGCTAATTCAGTTTCGGTGAATTCATTCGCGCTCTTGGGATTGTTGTCTCGCAACCACTGCGCCAGGTAACTCACCGCCTCCAATTTCTGCGCGCTGGGTTTCTCCTTGCACAGCGCGGCGAAGCCCTTGATTAACGTGGGTGTGAGGTTTGCGCGGATGTACTCCTTCGCATCCGCGTTTGTCGGGGTCGGGTCCAAGGTTAAGTTGGGGAAGTGAAATTTCAACTCCCTCGACGCTGATTGAGGCGAATCAGATCCGTGCGTCGCGTTTTGAGTCCCAACAGTGCCGAACCTGGCGCGTAACGAAAACGGCGCGGTTTCTTTCGCCGACTGCGTGTTCGTCGGGCCCATCAACGCACGCCAGTCTTTGATCGCGTCCGTCTTGGCTAAGCACAAGCACACGATCGGGCCGCTTGCCATGAACTCGACAAGTCCGCCAAAAAACTCCTTCCCTTTGTGCTCCTGGTAGAATTCACCCGCAAGACTTGGGGACAACACGGTTTCCTTGCTCGTCACCACCACGAACCCGGCATCCTCCGCGGCTTTCAAAATCGCGCTCACGTGGCCAGCACGCACCGCGTCAGGCTTGATCATCGCGAATGTCTTCTCGAGAGGACGCCACTCATCTTGGGACGTCATTGGGACGACTCTGTGATTTTCGTTTACGGCCCCTTTTGGATTGCGCGTCGACTACGGAGACACTGCCGGACAAGGCGCAAAGACAAGGCGCAAAGACTGATCACTTCCTAGCAAGGCACGAGGCGACCGGGTAAAACACTTGCCGAGACCCACGACCCTAGGTGTCGGATGCAACGCCCGTCAGACGCGCGTCTGATTGTGCAACGCAACCACTCGGTCAAATCAAGAACCAACTCGAGACAAAAGTGGAATCCAAAAACCGAAAAAAGCTTAATTATGACTCGTCAACCCAGAGGGGCTAGCTGTGGATAAGCAAGCAGTCCACACAATCCGTAAACAGGCCGTGTCAAACCCGAAGCAAAAAGCACTTTCGCCCCTTCACGATCCTGGGTTTTCACGTCAGCCGACCGCCCCTCAACACTCTGCTTCGGCACCGAGCACCGTGGTGTCGATCCCGATCTTTGCGTTCGGTGCGTGTTTAGAATCGCGCGATTCGTTGTGCCTCCCAGACTTGAACGCGATCTACCTCCTTCCTCCAAACGACGACCAGACACGCCTCGCCAGCGACGCGCTTTTATCCCCACCAACCCACCGACCGACACATCGTCTGACCTCCTTCCTCTCAACGCAGGACTAAACCTTTACGTGCCTTTAGAACTAACGCGAACATGATGAGCTCCATCTGTTCGATGAATGCGGGCGCGGTTCCCGCTGCGTTCGGCGCGCGCGGCACGAACGCGGTGCGCAAATCCGTCAACGCGTCAACGCACTTCAAGGGATCCCAGCCCCGTTCCACGGTAATCACATGCGCGAACAAAAAAAAGTGGAGCGACTCTACGCAGGCGGTGCACAACGGCGAGCGCGAGGGCCGACCTCGTGTGAGTGACTCCCTGACCACCCCCGTGTGCATGACCAGCACGTACTGGTTCAAAGACACCGCGGAGCTCATCGCGTACCAGGAGGGCGACTACGGGAGCTTCGAGTACGGCCGGTACGGCAATCCGACTTCACGGGCGTGTGAGGAAAAAATCCGATTACTTGAGGGAGGCGAGGATTGTTTACTCTCCGCGTCAGGGATGAACTCCGCGATCTGCATGTTACTCGCTTTAGTCCCAGCCGGCGGGCACATCGTCACGACGACGGACTGCTACCGCCGAACCAGGCAGTTCGTGCAGACGTTCATGCCCAAGATGGGCATCTCCTGCACCGTCCTTGACCCGAGCGACTACGACGGCCTGGAGAAGGCGCTGGAGGAGCACGACTGCTCGCTGTACTTCTCGGAGTCGCCCACGAACCCGTACCTGCGGTGCGTGGACGTGGAGCGCATTTCAAAGCTGTGCAAGCCCAAGGGCTGCCTGGTGTGCATCGACGGGACGTTTGCGACGCCGATCAACTCGCGGGCCCTGGACTTCGGCGCCGACTTGGTAATCCACTCGGCGTCCAAGTACTTCGGCGGGCACAACGACGTCCTCGCGGGGTGCATCGTGGGCGACAAAGAAGCCGTTGGAAAAGTGAGGCAGTTCCACAACATCATGGGCGGCGTGATTGACCCGCACGCGGCGTACCTCGTGCTCCGAGGGCTGAAGACCCTGTCTCTCAGAGTCGCCCGGCACAACGAAAACGCGCAAAAGTTGGCGGAAAGACTCGAGAAGCACCCCAAAATCGACGTCGTGCACTACCCCGGCTTGGAGTCGCACCCTGACCACGAAGTCGCGAAGAAATACATGAAGGGCTTCGGCGGCGTGGTTTCCTTCGAAGTCAAGGGCGACTTGTGGGCCACGGCGAAGTTCATCGACGCGTGCGAGCTGCCGTACATCGCGCCCTCGCTCGGCGGCGTCGAATCCTTGATCGAACAGCCCACCGTCGTGTCCTACTGGGACCAAGGCGCGGAGAAGCGCGCGGCGATTGGAATCAAGGATAACCTCGTAAGAATGGCGTGCGGGATCGAGGACTACGAGGACATCGAGGCGGACATTCTGCAAGCCTTGGACCAGATCGATTAGGTCTCGAGTGAGTAACTTCCTCAAAAAAATCCTTCGAGAGACCGAGTCAGTACTCGGTACTCTTCAGGTAAAGAACCGCCGTGAGGGTTGCGCGTGGCGATAAGTGTGATACCCCTTCGAGTATCCGTGCCACTGTTCTTCCCCGTCCCCCGCCATCATTGAGTGGACTCCGAGGCTTCCAGCTTGGGGTACGGCCAACTTTCATCGAATCACTTTTAATAGGAAAAATCAATAAGAATAAACAGAAGCGAGAACAAAGGAAACAAGAAGTCAAAATTTTCAGTTCAACACGTCGTCGCGCGTGTATTAAAAATGTGTCCCGAGGACCTATATACGACGTGAGCTCTCTCCCTCACGTTCTCTCTCGTTTCTCTCTTTCTCTCTGTTATCTCTCAAACAATTATGCCGCGACCGCCTCTTCCTCGACTTCCTTCTCCACCCACCGGTCGTTGTCCTTGATGAGCTGAATGAGTTCGTCGCACGCCGTGTCGTTGTCGATCCCCCGCTTGACGACTTCCTTGCCGACGTACAGGTCAATCTTCCCCGGCGCCCCACCGACGTACCCGAAGTCCGCGTCCGCCATCTCACCAGGGCCGTTCACGATGCACCCCATCACCGCGATGGCGACGCCGGGCAAATGACCGGTGCGCTCCGAGATCGCCGCCGTGACTTCCTGCAAGTCGAACAGAGTACGGCCGCACGAGGGGCACGACACATACTCCGTCTTGGTGTTCCTCATCCGTGAGCCCTGTAACAGGCCGAAGGACGTACGTCGAAGGTAATCCAACTCTGCACCGGGTTGCTCGATCATCACGCCGTCGCCCAGGCCGTCGCACAGAAGCCCGCCAGCTTGCGCGCCAGACTGGATCACCAGCGAATCGCGCTCGGCGTCCGCGCCAAACGCCATGTGGTGAATAATGGGTGTGCGGTTGCCGAGCTTGTTGAGCTCGGTGAAGACCCTTCGCGAGGCGTGCAGTCTGCTCGTTTCGGGGTCGCACTCGATGAGCGCCATAACAGGCTCCAGCTCGAGCGCGGCTTTGACCTCGGCTGCGGTTTCCGTGCCGTCGAAGCGCACGGCCCAGCGCACGGCGCCCTTAGGCATCGCCAGGTCAGCCTTGGCGTCCTTCGCCGGCACCAGCGCCACGGCGTTGTCGATGGGCGTCGCGTTCAGCGCGTTAACAGACGCGACGATGCCGACGCCAATCTCTTGCAGGCGGCGGATGCTTCTGTTCGCTTTTTCGTCATCCGGGGAAGGGATTTCCCTGAGGAAGATCGAATCGCTCGTCGCGATGTCGCGCAGGGGCATGCCCACGGCGAGCTTGGCGCCGAGGTCGCGGTAGAATGGGTCTTCCGAGGCGAGCATCTCGGGCGTGACCGCGGAGAGCACTGAACCGTCCCTGTGCAGGATATTCCGCATATCGATGGGGTCGTCCTCCTTCTGCACGGGCAAATCAGATTCGCGCCTGCCGAAGGATTTGAAATCGCGCCCGGCTTCGTCGAACTTCTCGACGCCGATGTTATCAGCGCACGCTTTCATCCCGAGGTCCCTGAGGCGGGTGCACGGTTCCATCTCCAGGTGCGACGCTTCGGTTAAAGACACGCGGATGGTGTCCCCTAACCCGTCCAGAAGCAAAGCGCCAATGCCGATGGAAGACTTCATGCGTCCGTCCTCGCCCTCGCCCGCCTCAGTCACCCCGAGGTGCAGGGGGTAGTCCCACCCCAGTTTGTACATCTCGTGCGCGAGGAGTCTGTAGGCTTGCACCATCACTAAAGGGTTCGAAGCCTTCATGGAAAACACGAAGTTGTGGTAGTCGTGTTTGCGGCAAATCCTGGCGAACTCGAACGCGGACTCGACCATACCGGCGGGGGTGTCGCCGAAGCGCGACAGGGTCCTCGCGCTGAGCGACCCGTGGTTGGTGCCGATCCTCATGGCCACCCCCCTTTCCTTGCACTTCAGCACCAGCGGCGTGAAGATCTTCTCGATTTCCAAAATCTCAGCCTCGTACTCCTCGTCGGTTTCGTACAAGATGTCCTCGAATTTCTTCCTGCCATCGGCGAAGTTCCCGGGGTTGACGCGGATCTTGTCGAAGCACTCTGCGACGGTCATGGCGACCTTGGGCGCAAAGTGAATATCCGCGATCAACGGTGTGGTGTACCCCTTCTCGAGAAGCGTCTTCTTGATCTCAACACAAGCCTTGGCTTCCTGCATGCCCTGCACTGTGATCCTAACCATCTCAGCGCCCGCATCCGCGCACTTGATGACCTGTTGAAAGTTATGGAATGAAAGGGTGTCAGTGGATGCACTGGCGGAAGAATGGGACAACTGTCGATTGGGGAGAGAAAAAACACAGATAACGCGAGAGTCTTCTCCTTACCTCCGCCACGGTGGCTTCCACGTCCCGTGTGTCGGACGTGGTCATGGTCTGGCGCACGATGGGGTGCTCGGACCCGAGCTTCACGTCGCCGACGGTCACGGTCCTGCGAGGGGTGGGGGTGGGGGTTAGTTGGCGTGTGTCAACCGGGTGACTCGTTCGTGTTTTGGGTGTGTCTGAGGACTACCGCGGTGTCGATCGATCGAGAGAATAGTGTCGTGTAGGAGTTGTGCGTTTCCTTTCGTCCATCTCAAACACGTACCTAGTGGGCCTGCGAACGGCTTGGTAGTTGCTTTCGCAGTAAAGCCCTTCCGGCAGCAGCGCCTTGGGGTCAATCGCCGCGGCGACATCTTCGATCTTGTTTTCCGTGGATGCCGCTCGGACGACGGATTTGCGAGCCGTGGTGGCTCGTTTCGCCTTGCCCTTCCATTGAGTGGAAGGCGTGCGAAGCTGCGTGGAGAGGGCGGAACCGAGGGCCGCCATGGTGTGCACTCGCGCGGGGGGCTCGAAAGCACGAACGCGTCGCCGGAAGCGGTGGAGTGTGCGCGGGAGACGAGGACGACTGGTTTTATCTTGAGCGGCAACGCAAGCCTCAAAGAAGCCAAGTGTGATCAATGGATACCGGAACTAGTAAATAGGAGTAGACCATGAACAGACCGTCAGGATGAGGGACATCCCAGATCACGCGAGATCTTTGCAAGTGAATCCATCTTTGCCGGTGAAAAATGAAGCTCATTGGTGGAGAATTGGGGGTTTAATGAGGGTTTAAATGTCCATAGAGATCGACTAGAAAAATGCACCGGCCGCCAGCCTCTTTCTTCATCGCGCCACGCCTCGCTTTTTCCTTTTCTTCGATTGGAGGCAATCTCGTCGCCCGCGCCCCCTACCCCTCCTCACTTTGAGCAGCCCTAACGCTACTCTCCACACACCCTACGATGGCTATCTGCATCGGTGCCCCCGTGCGCCTCGTCGTGCGCGCCGCGACGCACGTCAACCCCAAGGCCACCAAGGGCCACACCAAAACCAGGCCCAAGAAGGTGCGTGATGGATAGACCCCCCAAAACCCTGAACCCTGAAAATGGAGAGGACCGCGCGAGGGCGCGACTAAAGCAGAAGCTTGTCACAGGTTTCGGCTATCGGTTAGAGCCCTACATGTGGGAGACGTGTACCACCGTCCGTGTCGACAATACCAACTTCAAGCGCACCATTTACACGTCGCTGACCTTCCACCCACCCCATCATTCAATCGCACTCGTCGTGTTTTTATTCACCTGTGCTACAATTGATTCATCTCAAATTTCCTTTCAACAGCACCGCCCTTCGGACCGCATTCGCAAGAAGGTTGAATACCCCGAGATCAAGGCCGAGGAGGTCCCTCCGCTGATGACCATCGTCTCCGAGAAATAATTGGAACGGACGGGTATATGGGTAATTAGTGTGGAACGCACGGGGAAGGCGCGTAGGTCTGATGTGCCGTCGAAATTGAGACGATGAGGCCGGAAGAGGGAACGCCACCAAACTTTGCTTTTAGGCTACTCTAGCTAGCTAATTCTTTCACCGGAAGCGATGTATTGCACAAAAGTCTTCGGTATGACCATAACTACAAGTCGTCTTCGGTGACTTACCAGTACGCTCTTAACCACTTTTCTATTGTTCTCGTTGATGAGTGCGTGTTTGCGCAAACTAAAAATATTTCAGGTTGTGACAACAGTTATTTCATCCGATCCTCCCCACCCTCCCTACTCCCCCCACTCCCCCCCGCGCTTGGGGAAACGAAAATGATGCGTCGGGCGGCGGTCGCGGCGGTGCGGGATGCGCTGTCGGCGGCGGCGGAGGGTTCGCGATCGCTTTGGAGAGAGAGCGTGCGCGGGCCCCCATTGAGTTGCCCTCGGTGGGCACCGCCCCGCCCACATATAAATGCGCATAACAATCAATGGCGATCGGTCGCCACGAGCGCTTCGTGTCACGCCGCACCTAACACCAGGGGCGGCAGAGGGGGCAAGCCAGGCACCACAAGAGGTGTCAGTGCCCCGGATGGCGCACGCAAAGGCACGGGCAAGAAACCGTTCAAGAAAGCCACCGCGGCGAAAGGGTTGCCCGATCGATTCGCAGCGTTGATGGAGGAGGAGGAATCTAATGTAGATGGAGCAAAGACAAAGACCGAGACGGAGAGTAAAACATCTGCGAGTCTTTCCTTGAAGAAGTCATCATCCTCGAAGAAGAAACAGAAGCAGGTGAATACCCCCACCGCAACGATAACCCTGACGACCGGGATGAGCGTCACGGAGCTCGCGCGCAAGTTGAAAGTAGAACCAGGACGGGTTGAGAAAATTCTCACCGAACTGGGGGAGCAAATAACATCCGCGGAGGACTCAGTTCATTCTCCGGATGTCATCGAGCTTTGCGCGGTGGAACTTGGAGTGGAGGATGTGGAGGTGGTAGATGTGTCGGACGGGAAAAGAGTGTCGGACACACACGATGACGACCCGCCTCGCCGCGCCGTCGTGGCGGTGATGGGGCACGTGGACCACGGCAAAACCACTTTATTAGATTCTTTAAGATCAACGTCAGTTGCGGCAGGTGAGGCGGGCGGGATCACACAACACATCGGTGCGTTCGTGGTGCAGCTCAAGGGTGGTGGCGAGCTGACATTCCTTGACACCCCCGGGCACGCCGCTTTTGGCGCGATGAGAAAGAGGGGCGCCGCGGTGACGGATGTCGCGGTGTTAGTGTGCGCCGCTGATGACGGCGTGATGCCCCAGACCAGGGAAGCCGCCGCGCACATCATCGCGTCGGGGTGCCGGTACGTCGTCGCGCTAACGAAGTGCGACGTGGAGGGTGCTGATCCGGATAGAGTGCGGAACGAGCTCATCGCAGCAGGCATCCCGTTAGAGTCTAGCGGCGGAGATATCCAATCAGTGGAGGTCAGTGCCGTGACCGGCCAGGGCATGGAAGATTTGGAGATGGCGCTATTTCTGGAAGCCGAGACGTTGGGGTTGACGGCTCCGAACTCAATCGAAACCGATGGCAACGGAACGGTACTTGAAGCTCGTTTAGACAAAGGCGAAGGCGCGGTGGTCAACGGCTTGTTGAGGAGAGGCGTGTTGAGTATAGGCGATGACGTTGTCGCCGGCGCTACGTTCGGCCGCGTGCGTTTGTTGCGAAACGCGGCAGGGGAGGTTTTAGATTCAGTAGGGCCGTCTGAGCCGTTCGAGTTGACAGGGTTGAGGCAAGTCCCACTGGCAGGTGATGCAATACAGAGGGTAGTGTCAGAAGACAGGGCACGACGCGTGGCAACTGCCAGAGGCAACCGAATCGCAGCAGCCGCGGCGGCAAAAACAGAAAAAGAATCCGAGGGCCGACAAAAAGTGTACGACCTGGAGCACACGCACGCGCCGTCGGGCGAGCGCGGGAAGCAAGCGGCGAAGAAGGCGGTGGCGAAAAGTAAATTAAGAGCGTCTGGAGTAGGGGCAAGGGAAGGTCTCCAAAGCGGCCTATTGGAAGATGAGATGCGGTCTGAATTGTTAGGAGCGGACGGCACTGGTGATCCCGGCAACGCTACACAAAAAGTATCGTCGTTAAATTGCGTGGTCAAGGCGGACGTGCAGGGAACGTGCGAAGCCGTGCGGGACTCGTTGTTGTCGCTCTCCACGGACACCGTAGCCGTGAAGGTTGTGTTCCAAGGCACGGGGGCGGTAACTGAGAGTGACATTTCTCTTGCGTCCGCGGTTGGGGGGGTCGTTTTGGCCTTCAACGTCAAGCACAGCGTGGAGACTGAGAAACACGCCAAGGTTGAAAACGTCACGGTTGTGCGGCGAACCGTGATTTACCATCTGTTGGACGCAGTCGGGGAGATGCTAGGCGGCCTAGCACCTGAGAAGCTGGTGGAAGAAATACACGGCGAGGCTGAGGTTCGACAAGTCTTCGACCTGAGCGACCGACGAGGCAACAAAGCTAATTTAGTCGCGGGGTGCGTGGTGAACAAAGGGAGCTTCGACAGCGATGAGAAATTTAGAGTCATGCGAGACGGAGAAGTTCTTCATGAAGGATTGCTGGACGTCGCGTCCATCCGCCGGCACCGCTTGGAGGTCAGAAACGTGGGCAAGGGCACGGATTGCGGCGTGGATTTGATCGGGTTTTCAGACATCAAGCAAGGGGACACCATCCAGTGCATAAAGTTCGTCAAGAAGAAAGCTACTGTGGAGAAAATCGCGACGGGGGGGGCGAGGGTCGTTGAGTAAAGGTTCAGAATTCTTCCTTATTTTCAAGGCTCTCGAGATTCTGTCTCATGTCATTCAGCGCTATAATCCCTCTGATCTAACACCTGTCCCAAATACCCCCTCACACACCCCCCTCTACAGGGGACACTCCTCTTCGAACTTGGCTTGTTCTGCTCTGCACTTGTCGAACTTGTTCGACCGGTAGTCCATGCACGCCGCGTACGTGTTCAGCGATTCCGGGCACTTGCCTTTCAACTCCTTCAGCAGATCGATCATGCACCCCGTGACCTTCGCGCCCTCTTCTAAACACGACGCCGGGTTCTGGTTGTTCTTTTTGCACGCCAAGTACGCCGCAGAGCGCTGCGCGCACCGCTGCTGCAAGTGCTTGTGCACGGCGAACAGCACCGCGCTGGTGGCGACGCCGTCATCCGAGCCCGACATCTTTGTAATGGGTTTTCTGTGGAGCGATCGCCCGACGCGAACACGATCAGCGACGCGGACGGTGACGGTTACACCCTCGCCGTGCGCCTGAGGGTACGAACGTGTCGTGCGACGAACGCGGACGACGGAACGGTCGCGGCGTACGGCTCGTGGAGCGCGCGGGCGTTGTGGCGGGGCATGAGCGCCCTGCAAGGCTCATCACTTGGGACGAGCAAGTTAGCGAGGTCGAAAAGCCAAAACAGTCAGGCGCCTGATGACACTGTTTGCCCATACATAATTTGACTCCTGGATAGACCTTCGATGACTGTCGATGACAGAAAATTCTAGAAAGGGGAAAGTAACGTACAACGACCTTTGTCACTACGACACGGGCTTAGCTGCGTCGCGCTTGTGCGCACGCGCTGTGCAATGGGCAACCTCGTGAGTGGCCCGCACCGGCGCGGTTTACCAGCCACACGGCGCGCCTTGGTGCCCGGCGCCCCGCTAAGCGACGTGCGAGACGGCGACGTCGTGGTGCTTTCCTTGGACGGAACACATCTGAAATTGGACGTCGTGGTTGACGGAACCGGAGGCCGTGGCGGAGCGTCGAGCTCAGGCCAGGGTGAACGTGGTGATGCACACGACTCCGATAACATACAACCTGCGTACGCCTTGGTCCCTGAACCCGTCCCCGGGGACGGTTTGGCCAACGCGGGGAACCACGTCGTGGTGGATGTGCGGGGACGGCACATCGCGTTTCGCAGCGTCGCGGCTGGGAATTTGTTTCTCTGCGTCGGCGATGAGGAAGAACATGTTAGCTCCACTGGTGCACGGTCACACAAGTCACAGAAGCAAGAGTGGACGTCTTCAAAGTTACGGTTCCGGGGTCGGAGCCATGTACGAAAACACGGGCTGTTCACGTGGCGGTTCGACGAATCTTTTGGGTGCGTGCGGTTCGCGCCGCGCAAGTTCGGAGACGCGTTTAACAAATCATTAAGCGACGACGCGAACTTAAATTCTCCCCGACTAATTGCGCATACGTTCCGCCTCACCGCGGTTGGCCCGCGGCACTGCACCCGCGTCGCTGCGGCGCAGGTCTGGGTTGCATTCCTGCGAACCGAGCTTGGCTCAAGAAAGGCTTTGGCGAGCGAGACGAACCAAATCCACGAAGACGCCGACGCGGCTCGATCAAAAACTTTGCAAATCTTAAACGATGCTTTACGCCGCACCGAGACACGAAACGCAGAAGCCGCCGATCGTACCCGCCGACGCGTACGTAGGGATGAGCTTCGATTCCTGGACGGGCTTACCGGGGTGGTGGACGCGTTACGGGACCAAGTTAAAGGTGCAGCGACGGAACCGGTGGGGTTAAGTGAAGGTAACGATGGTGATGGTAATGACACCGATTCCAATAAATTATCACGTTCGCACTGGGCCGTTGATGCATCGCACCTAGCCACCGTGTCCCGGGTGTGGGACCTATCCGTAACCGAGTTTCGAGCAGGGTTGAAGTCACACTCAGTGGACGACACACCTGTCGCGGCGTTGCAAGCGGCGATTCAGAAATCAGCGTACGAACACTTTGTCGTGACTGGGATGCGGCGGTACCTCCTGAACCGGGATGACGGAGAGGAGGATGAGCTGGATGGGGACGGGGATATATTGGCTGAAAACAACACTACAGCATTGATTGCTGGCTCTCTCCTTCCTCCATCGAACATGTCATCACTCCAATCCACGCCACAACGAGGGTTCACGTCACCGACTCGACAAAGAGCATTAGGTTCCTCTCCCTCCTCCCTCCAAAAGAAATCTGAGTGGGAGCGCGCTGTTGCCGGAGAGAGCGAACGGCGGAAAGACGCGCGGTTGCGCAGGGCTGAACGAAGGGCAAGACTAAAGGCTCGTGCACGTGCAGGCGAAGCTGCGGTGGATTTCCGTAAGTGGAAAGTTGGAAGCTTGAGAGCGCAGCTGGAACGATCGGGCGTGGACGCCGGGCCGCTCGCCGCACTCGTGCACTGCCTGGCGCACGCCTCGCGTGAGCAGAGAAGCGACTTGTACGCGGCGGGAGCGGACTTTAGGGTTTCTAGGGCTTCGGGTGTTAAGGGTTCAGGGAACGTTGACAGCGATGACAAAAGCCCTAACCCTAATGAAAGCCGTAGCCCTAACCCTGACCAGTCCGACTCACGTTTCAAAACCTTCCTCGTGCGGGAAAAGCTGAACGAGGATTTGCAGTACCTGCGGGACGAAAACATCGACCCCGAGGAAGGGAACGACGACGAATCAAACAACGAAGGCTCATCAGTGCACTCACGGGTGCTGGACGCTATGACGGAGAAGGGCCGTGGTGGGAAAGGCGGTTCACATGAAACGGCTGGCGATTCGGAACATCAAAAACGCCACAACACGGTTCGCGCCGCGGCGAACGCGGCAGCGACTGCGGCGCGAATCGCTTCGAAGCGCGATCGCCACGGAAAACAAGCCCCCAACGCCGCGGCGCTCGCGGTGGTGACCTTCGTAGGAGGCCTTACGCTTGCTGATTTGAGAGTAGAGTTGCACGGAAACTCACTGCTAGCTGGAGGGTTGGATGAGTGCGTCGATGCTTTAGTGGAGATGGAGTGGGAAGGTGGAAACGACGGGTTCATCGGGAAAACTGGGGAACGAGCGAGTGGAATTATCACGTCGCTTACCGTCAACGCGTTCCGCAAACGCTTGAAGCAACATGGCCTGGAGGGAAGCTTACTGGAGCTGAACCTGCTCACGGACGCGCTCGTCACGACACTGGCGAGTGACGGGTAGTGTGATTTGAAGTATTTAAGACTATTCTAAATAAGTTCTAACTAATGGTCTATCATTGTGTTATTATTGTGTCCTTTTCATTCATCGCACCCTTTAAAACAAGGCGTACTTAAACGTGCTTCCCCCCCCAAACGCGACGAAGGATCGAGTTTTATAATCCATCACCGGTGCGACGTCCACGTTTCCTCCGTTCGCGCCTCGGCTAGGTGTGACGCACTCTATTTCGTGGACCGTGCTCCAACGCGCGGCGACAGAAACAGTGCCGAAACGACACCCCGCTTGATCGCTGAAATCGCCGCCCAAAGGCGAGCCAAACCGCGCTTGTCCCCACCCTACTGAATTTTGAGTATTGACCCGCACGGGAGTTCCCCCGGTCGTGGACCCGCGAGAAGGTGTGACGAAAGAATTGTCACTCTTTGTGCTTGTGCTACCGTCGCCAGAGTCAAGGGCGTATCCTATGCGCAAATCGCCGGGGTCGACCGTTCCGTGAATTCGTTTCAACAAATCGAGCGGGGGAATTTCACACGCCGCGATTGCGGAACTCACAACGGACGATGCCGAAAATGCATCACCCGTTTTCACCACGCAGTCAACCCCTGACCTGTCACCACTACCGGGTCGTGGACTATGGATCAATCCAACCCCTGTGACCCACAGCACGCCACCGCCCAGCGCGGGTGTGTTCTTTGGGTTCACGAAGCCAACAACGGGGACGGCGATAATTTCAAATTGCGCGATGATTGAACTTTGAAATGACTTGCTATCGGCATGATAAACCCGGATCATTTGGAACGCGTTTCCGGCATCCACGGCGCTGAGGGAAAGGGAGCAATCAACGTGACCTGAGCTGGCGCTGGTGACCGCACCGGTTGATGACGAGAGCTTTTGCTTGTCGCCCTCGTCGAGCACGGCACAAAGTGCTCGCGTTGATTCCATTCCGGAATCAAGTCGCGTCGCGAGGCTGGAAGAAGGCGTATCTGTACCGCCTGAAACCACGCCCACGTCCAAGCCCCATCCCGCGAGAGACAGTCCGTTATCCTTTCGATTCACAAATATGTCAGTCACGACGCCGTGTGCTTTCGTCACGGCCACGACCAAAACAACCTCGCCGCCGTTTCGTGTCGCAAACACGCTACTTCCCAGAGACCCTGCTAACAGATAAACAGGTTTCGAGTGTTTGCTGACCCCAACCGCGGGACTCAAGCACTGCGAGTTTGTCGCCCCGCACTGCGCGGTGACCGGCCCTATGGTCCCAAAAAACACGGAACACGCACCGGTGCTTGATTGCAGGTTTTGACCAGCGAAGGTGACGACCGAACCGCCGGATGGCGATGACACCAACGGACTTCCGCTGAACACCGTCGGCGCGCGTCGCGAAAGCAAAACAGAAGCGCGTTGCGCGTTGAAGGCGGTGGTACCATGCGTAGTTAGACTAATACCGCTGGAATCACCGTAAACCGGGTTACCCGCAAGCACACTGTCCGACCCGCCAAACACGACGTTCACATCGGCTCGTCCGTCATCCCCGGTGATGGAATCGAGGCCGCGTAAATCGGGAGTCTCAACACGAAGCAACGCCGAGCTTATTATTTGATACGACGTCGTTCCGCTTGAGGCGTGTGTTTGGCCTCCAAAGGTGACTACGCTTCCGTGCGTAATTCCAGTCCCATCGCAGTCACCGCCGACTAAATTCTTGCCAACGACCCAAAGCAAACCGCCGCCGCGTGCGTGCGTTTCAGTGGGGTACAAAGCGGACGCTCTCGGCGCAGCGGCAAAGACGAAGGAAAAGGAAAGTGACCGCGACGCTCCAGTATCGGCGCCTGCATTTCCACCACCCCCTAGCGTAAGCCATGCCGTGACGAACCCCGGTTTCACCGCGTTTGGAGGTAGGAAACACGAAACACTTGAGTGTGCTTTAATGCTGTTAGGTTGGTGCAACGTAGCTCTAACTGTAACACCTCCTGTAACGCCTCCAAACTCGCACGAATCAATCGTGTTTGTTCCGTCCCGCGCCAACCGTCCAACGAAGTGCGGGAAGTGCGCGCCGTGTCCGATGACGCTTATTTCAGACACGGTGTTCACAGAAACCACGGAAGGCACGGTGAGTAGCGAGGATTCTGCGTGTGCGCCTCCGTCGTGGACGTAGAAAACACTGGATCCCTCTGTTTCTTCATCACAAGCGTCGTTCCACACGAACCCGGAACCCGACCCCGCGCCCGTGACGTGCACGGGAACCGCCGCGCGAGTGACTCTCGCGCCGCCGTGGAAGGAAGGGGCGCGCGCAGGGGTGACGCAGTGAAGAACGTCTGCATTATCACCCGTGAACCGTCCAGGAACAGGTCCTACCGACCCGAAGCTACACCCTAGTTGAAGGTGTGCTTTTGATTGAGTTATTGACTCAAGGGTAACGCCTACAGTCGCGCCGCCGCTCGTCGTGACCACGCTAGGCGAAACTTTCTCGACGCGCCGCGGCGCCGCCACAGGCAGCGCGATATTACCATTGGTATATCCTGAATACGGATACCCGGAGTCCTCGGGTGCATACTTAGATGATGCGGAAGGAGCCCCATCACCGTCTGTCACTAAATGCTCCATGGCAATTAAGCGAACACGTGCCGCTTGTGTAGGTGCAAACGCAGGCGACTCGCAAACCACGACGACTGAGGAAACCGCGACGCACGACCCGGTGGTTGCGCTTTGCGTTTTCGACCGGTACGTGTCATGGAGTAGTGCGAATTGAAAGGAGCTACCTTGGGTTTCAAAGGAGTGACCTTTCAGTGCATCGCCCACCAGAGAAACAACCGCACCGCCACCGACCGGCACGGCGAAAGGCGCGACGACGTTTCGGATCACAGGGGGTGGAATTTCGGGAATACCCGAAGAAACTTGCGAAGATTCATCAACCCCGGTATTTGTATCTACAGCCGCGGTGAAGGAAACCGGAGGAAACTCGTTGCCTGAATGCCCATACGAATACGAATCATCACGCATACTACCCATACTGCTGCGCGTGGAAACGTCTCCAGTAGCGCTCGCGGCGATTGGGTAGGGTGCGTTGTTACGGCCGCGACTCGGCGCCAGCGACGGAGAGACGCACTCGATTGTTTCGAAAACCGTTTCGTGAGAATCTTTCGCGTTGGATTTTCGACACGCCACCGGGCCGGTTGGCCCGAACCACGCCGCGGGCCTCGTGCCTACTTTTAACCCAGTGCCTGTGATGGCAATTAAAACTCCCCCGTGTGCAGTGCCGATGGAAGGCAGAACTGTGTCAATCACGGGCACGAGGAACCAAGAAAACGCAACCGAAGTGGTTTGCATATCCGCTTGGGGCACAGATGCACTAGTTTCCGAAGAACCCGACACTTGATACGCTCCGTCCTGAAACCCGACGCCGCCGTGCGCGACGCTGGAAGATAGTTCCTTCAGACTGTTATCACTGTCAACCGAGTAAAAAGGAGGTGCTTCACACGTCGCAATCGATGATGACACCACAAACGCCTCAACAAAAACGATTTCCGAGTCGTGTCCGCCGTGAGGGTCGATTGAGAAGACGCAGTGATTATTTTCGAAACTTGCCGAAAAACCAGCCAGCGTTTGAAACGCGAGCGACCCGCCGAGCGCGTTCGCGGAGGGTGGTACCGCGCTCGCGACACTGACTTGCGTTGCATGTCCGAACATCATGGTATGTCGTGTATGTCCGTGATTGGAGTCATAATATCCACTTATTGTGTCATCAATGACCCCCGAACCTCGAACCAGCACTGTGCCCATTTTTTCAAAATCGCCCCACGATTTACTTTCGTACGTCGCGGTTATTTCGGCAAAGGTATTCGGTTTCAACGCCGGGGATACGCAAATCACCCACCCTTCCGTGTTACCCGCTAGCCTCTTCGGGAACCTAGTGTGCACGGCGGGTAGGCTGGCCGCGGTGCGCATCGTAATACTGGTAATAGTCCCAAAAGAACACCCGGAAGGTATCCCATTGGCGAACACGAAAACTGACGCGCCGCCGCTTTGCGGTACGATTTTTTCGTTTTCCTCAAAGCCGTCCACCACGATTTCGTTGTTTTTGTCATCGAAAACGCCGAACCGCTCCACGTCAACAGACACGCTACTCTTGGCGTAAAACGCACCGCCACTCGGCGTGTCGTCCGCTGCGCCAGGCACCACGACCTCACGCCATAAGGAATCACTCGCGCCGTATTTAGTCTCCAAAGCGTCCAAAGGGGGACACACCAACACCGCCGAGGAAACCGTTCGCGCTTTGTCGAAGGTCGCGGCGGTTTGAGAAATTTGGTTTTCGGTTTCGTCGGAAATAGAACCAAAGCTCCCTCTGCGACCCACGCACCACGCGATGTCATCTATTCCCGGGAAATCCTTTCCTGTCAGCACGGAAGGTCTGTTCACGCGTCCTGCACCAGACGCAGTCGTCGAAGGCATCACTTTGAATACAGTGAGTGCTTCTTGCACCAAAAGTTGCCCGGACATTGTTTCACCCACCCTTACCGCGCGAAACCCGGCTTCGTTTGGAGTCGACGCAAACGAAGAATCGCAAAAGAAACGTGACTGTATGACTGGTTGGCCATACAGCCACCCACCGGTAACGCTCGCGAGAGAACACCTGTGACGACTTTTATCACCTGTAGACTGAATAATCATAGATATATCCATGGACCCTTGTCGGCCGACGATCGCGGGTGATAAAAAGTCAACCGCCGCGCCGGTACTCGAGTCACTGGCGACTGAAAAAATAAAATTCTGCATACCGAAGCCTTCAAAGCGCTCCGCGTGTCGCGCGCCCACTCCGAAGGCTGTTTTCGTTGACGGCACCAGCGCGGGTGAGACGCACTCCGCCGAGATACTTCCAGACGCGGTACGACTCGAAACCCGAGTCGTACCAAACACACACCCGACACCGTTCAAACCTCTCGCGTCTGCGTCTAGATTTTCCGAATCGCCGACGAGCGTCGCCGCGAACACAGCACCGCCGGCTTCAGTGACGATAAGAGATGGAGTGATGTGACTAGGGGAGGTGTCACTGGTGTCGTCGCTGGCACTGCTGGCACTATCACTGTTGTCACCCATGTCACTGATACCCCCTCCAGACACGTGCAATGCGCGTACCCACGGCGTAGAGACCCACGACGCCCGCGCGCCGTCGTCGCGCTCGCCGTCCACCTTGCTTCCCGGCGGGAGCACCGCGGCGGTTCGAGACGTCTGCGCTCCGTTTGAAACAGCCGGCACTTCGCACCTGAACAGGGTAGATGAAAGCCCCATGCCGCGCGTGTCCAGCACCACGGGCGCCATAGTCCCGTCGAACGCACACGTGAACGGGGCGTATGCAACACCTCCAGGGGTGTCGTCTTTGTGGCTGGGAAATCCGCTTCCAGATAAATACACGGGCAACCCAACCGGCAGGGCTTGGTATATGACTCCAGTGGTCACTGATGGCTCGCCAAAGTTCACCACCGACTGCGCGCCGTCTGAGTCGCTGAAATCGGTCCAGTCGGACCCGCCGTTGTCGGACAGGGAAACCGACGAGAAACCCACTAAAGTCTGCTTGGGGGGGGTGACGCATTCAGCAGCGAGCCCGTTGCTCTTTCCATTGCTTTTAGAAAAAGAAACAGGGAAACTCGAGCCGGCGTCGAAGCGGCACAGCGAGTGGCCGTCGGGGAGAGCGCAGCGCTGACACGAAGCGCCTAGGGGAGGAGGTTTAGGGTTTATGAGGGTTATGGTTGTGAGAGTTAGGGTCACAGGAAGAAGTATATCATTGCTTGGCATGATTAGAAGACATCAATGGATGAGAACAAATCAAACCGATGTGGGTGCCGTTTGTTCTCGCACCTCCTGGGGCGAAGTTCAAGCCGTGTACTGCAACCTTGGTTCCCGCGCCTGACACCGCGAACGAGGGAATCGCGGCGGCGAACTTCTTGCCGAACCCGAAGGACTCTTGTGTGCCTTTGGGCGACGCAGAGGGTAACAACGCGGCGAAGGTGGCGACGAACAGCCACACGGCGATGGCACGGGCGTTGGTCATTTTACCACGCCGAGTCGGCTTTTTTGCCAAGCTCATCTCTGGTACGCGCCGTGAATGTCACGTCAACGTGTCTTTCTATGGGTCATCGCCGTTTGCGTCGCGCGTCGTCGCGCGAAAGGCGTAAATGTGCGCCGTGCGTAGTGCGTCGGAGCTAGTCCCCGACCCAGGCGCACTGCGGACTGGGCCGTTGTTGCCCGGAAGAGTTCCCGGTTTGCTTTGAGCGGACTTCAAATGCGCAAAAATGGAAAACTGAAAAACTCGGACCTCCCGAAAGTTAAAGCTACGACTCGTGCTCTTCGTGTTTGTACGAGCGCAGTCGTAGCGCGCGTGGACAGACAACATTCACTTGTGATGGGAGGTAAGAAGCGATGCCCGCACGGCAGGGAGAAAAATAGATGCCGGGGGTGCAACCCTTCTCCGCACGGCAAGCGGAAAGGCAACTGCGCGGACTGCAAGCCCTGCACGGCAAGCATAAACACCGCTGCGCAGCGTGTAAGTCAGCACGCGCTGAGCGTTCAAGTTCATCGCAGATCAAGGAAGAGCAAGAACTCAAGCAAGAGCCCTAGGTCAAACTCGAGCCCGAAATCAAGCCACAGCCCTTCACCATCCGCGGCTACTTTGGCATCGGCGACGAGGACGGAGGCGACTGAATAAAAAAGAATTTCTGTAATCACAACAAATAGATCTCTCTGGAAGGGTAGCTAACTGTAAACAAAAACCAATCCCAAACCTCACCTGTTCATCGTGGCCATATCCAGCAAATCCATGGACCCCACCTCTTCCTCCTGCACCACGTCGTTGACTTCCGGGACGTAGTGTCTCAACATGTTTTCGATTCCGGATTTCAACGTCACGCTCGACGACGGACACCCGTCGCACGCCCCCTGCATCTTCACCGTAACCGTCCCCGTTTTCTCATCCCACCCTCTGAAGATGATGTCCCCCCCGTCCTCCGCCACCGCGGGCCGTATACGCGTCTCTAGCAGCTCTTTAATCATCGCAACGATCTCATCGTCGTCCTCGTGGATCTGTGTGCCAGCCGCGTTCAGGGATTCATCATCAGCGTCGTTCACCACGACATCCCCGCTCGCGTAAAAATCCATCACCGCTGCGAACACCTCGGGCTTCAACACGCCCCACTCGAACGTTTCGCTTTTGGTTACGGTTATGTACTCGCTCGCGAAGAAAACGCTTGTCACTCCGTCGATCTGGAATAAACGCTTGGCTAAAGGGCTGCGCATGGCCTCTCGCGCGGACGCGAAGTTGATGCTCGGGCCGTCCACGTACACGGGCTTGCCGGGTAAAAACATCAAACTCGCGGGATTGGGGGTGGTTTGCGTTTGGATGAAAATAGAACGACGCTGCGTAAGACTGTTAAGGTTGCTCTGGGTTTGAATTCCTGAGAGTCTCCCCGTGAGGCTGTCGTTTGACCAAGCCGTTGTGGTGGTTCCTGTGATGGGCCCCGCCGCCGCGGTCGCCCTCGCAGCTGGGGTCATTGCTTGCCAGGATGAAAAACAGCGACGGCACTGCGATTTGTAGGCGCCCAAATCTGCGTGAACGTAGGCGCGTGTGGCGTTAGCCGAGCGGGTCGCCGACGCCAGCGCGCGCCCTAAACGACGCGAGAACATCGCGTGTGGAATACGCGAAAAGTGACGGTCGCGTGTGCGTCGCGAAGTGGTAAACCCAGCACAGATCCCGACGACGTGGGCGCGTAGTGGGCAACCAAAATAAGTTGATTTTTTGGCAATCGTCCGGTTTCGACGACACTGAGCACTCATCGGCAAATCCTGCTTACACTCGCTCTCGCTATCACACTCACGTGCACCTGAGCGCCGCTTTTGGGCACAAGCAGCTCCTTGCGCCTCGTACGCCGTCGCCTGCGGCGTTTCGCACCGCGTGTACCTTGGCACACACCTGGTGTAGTGCTCTCGCGGCATCCTAGACGCTGCAAAAAGTCGGCGACAAAACGAATACGCCGCCGCCGCCGCCAAGAAAAATAACTCCATCGCGGACGTGCTCTCCGGACGTGAATATACGAAAAGATGAGCGCGCCCGGTGGTTCCTCCCCCCCTGTCAATGCCGGCCCTGATGCGCAGTACGTTGAAGCAGGCGATGACGACGACATGCACGAGCCCGTGTTTCTCGGGGACGAGCACGGCGAAGTTGTGGCGGATCTGGATGAAGAGGATGACGCGCCGATGAGCGATTCCGACGATGAGGATGATTTAGTAAAAGGCGCTGCTGACATGGAGGACCGTGACGCGGCGATGGGCGACGAGATCGAGCCCCCGAGCGATGACAGCGTCGCGGTGGTCACCAAGCACACCGCGCCTGTGTTTTCGTGCGCGTGGAGTCCATCGTCGCCGAACGTGTTCGCCACGGGCGGCGGCGACGACGTTGCGATGCTACACGTCGTGTCGGACGCTTCAACTCCGAAAGCCGGTGCTCCACCTGTGTCCGTGACAAGCGTTGAGTTGAAATCGCACACGGACACGGTCTCGAGTTTAGCGTTTAATCATGATGGCTCGTTACTCGCCTCCGGCGGGCTGGACGGCAAAGCGTGCGTTTGGAACGTCGCGGACGGAAAGTGCGTGCAGAACATGGAAGGCCCGGGCGGCGGGTTGGAGTGGGTCCGGTGGCACCCGAAAGGCAACGTTCTTCTAGCAGGATCCGAGGACTTCACCGCGTGGATGTGGAACGCGGGGGACGGACAGTTGATGCAGGTGTTTTCGGGTCACTCAGCGTCGGTGTCGTGCGGCGGGTTCGCGCCGGATGGCAAAACAGTCGCAACTGGATCCTTCGACGGATCGTGTCGCCTCTGGGCGCCGCGCACGGGCGAGTGCGTAACGTTATTCATGGGCCACCCGTACCACGACGGCCCGGTGACGTGCCTTGACTTCCACCCGTGTACTGAAGGGCTGATAATGACCGGTTCGGAAGACAACACCGCGCGGCTTATCAGCGGTGTGAGTGGGAAAGTGTTAGGGTCGCTCATCGCACACACGGAGACGCTGGAGTGCGTCGGGATGAGCGGCGATTTCCCGTTCGCCGCCTCGGGGGGGATCGACCAGAAACTGGTGGTATGGGACCTCAACACACTGCAACCGAGGAACACACTTGCGCACGATAAAGCGGTGTCGAATTTGAAGTGGATTCCGGGAACCGCGTGCTTGTACAGGTGCGTTTTTTATTTTTGGTTTTCGAGTTTTGGTTTTTTGGTTTCGAGCCATTTTATTCTGTCCTTCCTTCTTCTTTCCAATACCCCCGCTAAGCAACGAAAGGGCCTCGCGCGGCTACCAGTGCCGATGCGAGGTGGACAACAGTTTGCGAAACTCACGGCGGACGCTCCTACGGTGCACCGCGAAACTAATTCGCGAATGAACAACCTGCGGCCACCGACATTTTTTAGCGACAACGCAAAAGTGAAAATGTTTTTCGATTTTGGTTTTTTGTGAAGAGCGTCCATGACGACTTCTTCTTCATCTAATGCACTGTATATCAGGTGCTCTCTATAAGCGCCACTGCTACTTCTATGGCTCTGTGCTGACGCATTCCTCTCCCTCTTGGTCTATACCCCTGAAATTCAAATTTAAAATCAACAGCTCCTGTATTGACGGCGGCGTGCGTCTTTGGGACACGCGGTCGAGTTCGTGCCAGGAGCAGCAGTTCGGGCACGTGCGCGGCGTGTTGGATTTCGCCCCCTCGCCTGATTTCAAATCCATCGTCACCGCGAGCGATGACCACACCGCCCGGGTGTTCAGGATGGTACCTTGATAGGGGATGCATGGTACCTCTTTTTTATAGCGTCAAACATCATTATTATCTCTCACTGCGCGCTCTCGCCCCATCCCAAATTGGGTTTGTAGAAATTTTTCGTTTGGACCACTGAGCGTTTCGGAAATGGCGAGGGTTTTTTCACACGTCGTTTCCCTAGATTAGATAGATCTCAACTCGCCCGCTCTTCCCTCCCCCTCACACCTCCCCACCCCCCGCACAATGGACAAAGACGGCAACACCATTATCAAGGCCAAGCCCCGACCCGGGGTGAGTGGCATTAACCGCGTTTTGGTCACGGGCGGCGCCGGTTTCGTCGGCTCGCACCTCATCGATTTTCTCATGGCGCGCGGCGATCACGTGATGTGCCTTGATAATTTCTTCACCGGAAGCAAGGAGAACATCCAGCACCACATCGGCAAACCCAACTTCGAGATCATCCGACACGACGTGGTGGAACCAATTCTGCTGGAGTGCGACCAGGTGTACCACCTCGCGTGCCCCGCCTCCCCAGTTCATTACAAGTTCAACCCCGTGAAGACGATCAAGACGAACGTGATTGGGACGCTCAATATGTTGGGATTGGCGAAACGCGTCAAGGCGCGATTTCTTTTAACGTCAACCAGCGAAGTGTACGGCGACCCGTTGCAGCACCCGCAAACGGAGGAGTACTGGGGCAATGTTAATCCGATCGGCGAGCGGTCCTGCTACGACGAAGGCAAGCGGTGCGCCGAGACGCTGACGTTTGATTACAAAAGGGAGCACGGGTTGGAGATACGTGTCGCGCGTATTTTTAACACCTACGGACCGCGAATGGCGCTTGACGACGGAAGAGTGGTTTCGAACTTCGTCAAGCAAGCTATTGAGGGGACGCCCATGACGATTTACGGCGACGGAAGCCAAACGAGAAGCTTCCAGTACGTTTCGGATCTCGTCGCCGGGCTGGTAGCCCTGATGGACGGCGAACATCCCGGCCCCATCAACATCGGCAACCCCGGCGAGTTCACGATGCTTGAGTTGGCGGACAAAGTGAAGGAAGTGGTGAACCCTGACGCGACCACGGTGTTCAAGGAGAACACCGCTGACGACCCGGGACGCCGAAGACCGGATATCACGAAAGCCAAGTCACTGCTGAACTGGGAACCCAAAGTACCATTAGCGGAAGGGTTGGAGAAGATGGTCGGGGACTTCAAGAAACGATTAGGGACAAAGTAAAGAGATATCTCTTGTTTTTTAATAAATCAATACATAATGCGTTCTTGTTGCTATATACCTTACTTTTCGGAATGCCTGGTATCAATACGTTTTAGGGTTTATGGCAGATAGTTTAGGGTTCATTTAACCCTATCTACCATAAACCCTCTCTACCCCGCTCGCGCCGGGCTGACTTGGATTTTTCCCGGGCGCTTGGCGTTCAATGATGCGTTCAAGTCCAAGGGCGTTCCCGGGCTGTCTGGGCTGTTCCTGTGTGCATCCTCTGGGCGGTTCATGTATGCGTCCAACGACGACGTGGGGGACGTATCCAAGGCCTTCTCTGTCGGTTCTTTTGATAGATCCAAATCCACCCGGCGTTCGTCCAGACTCGCCCGCCTAACATCGCTCGCTTTTTGTTTTTCGTCGGCAGTTTCCTGTGTGCGGGTTTCAATCATTTTTTTTCGTTCGGCGTCCACGCCATAGTCCTCCGCTAACATGGCTCTGTACTGCTTATTAGTCAGCACTGAAACGCGGGTTTTGGTAACCGTCCTAACTTCCGCCCCCCTCCTTCCCCCGAACCACACCCGCTTCACGCGTAACAGAACAACCAACAGGTGAATCGGGTGTAACCTCTCGCCGCGCTTGAGTTTCTTTAATCCCAAAGAACTTTGCTTTTCAGGCGTCAAAGGCGTGTTCAGTCGCCGCCGCAACTCGACTTCTTTTTTCTCCCTCGCGTCGTGTTTCGCGGTATCGCCGTCGTTAAAAGGCTCAGTCTTGACACCCATCTCGCCCACCACGTCCCCCACGCCTCTTTCCGCAACCTTCACCTCCTCTCCTGATGTCTCATCATGCACTAAAATCTCAACGCAACCCTCGTCAATGACAAAAACCTCCAGCGCGCGTTTGCCTTTTGTGATCAAAACTTCACCCGCGTTTAACACGCGCGTGCCGATTCCGCCCAGCCGCATGTAGTTCAGCTCCACGAAACGCGCGGCTCGTGATTTTTTGGTGTGCCACCCATTGAGCATAGCGTCAGGCCCATGCACATGCCCTATTATAAACGGGTCCTCGAGCGCCTCCGCGGCGGTGACTCGATTGGCGTCGACGATTTCCAGCATCTTCTTTGTGAAGGATTTCGCCTCGTCGGATACACTTCCCAGAAAACCCTGGTGATCGCACTTCACGATCCTTCTGTAGGTTTTTTTCACCTTCTCTTCTTCAAACGGGAGGGTGCCGTTCATCATCGCGAAGAAAACACAGCCCCCAGCCCAAACATCCACCGAACTTGAGTAGTAGGTGCCGTGCACGATCTCCGGAGCGATGTATCCGGGCGACCCGCACTGCGCGCTCATCTTTTCTCGCGAGCTTTTCGCTTTGAACGCGAGCCCAAAGTCCACCACCCTAACCGTGCGGTAGTCCCCCCTCACGGCGAACATGATGTTCTCCAGCTTCACATCCCGGTGCGTGACGTTGTTCTCATGCAGATGCTCCAGCGCGGTGAGCACGTTTTTCATCATGAACGCGGCGTCGCGCTCGCTGAAGGGCTGGATCGTGTCATTTGTGGTACTCGCGTTTTGGATATCGTTAATCACGTCCAGCAGACTGCCGCCCTGTAAATACTCCATCACGATGTGCACCTCTGTATCCGTCTGGTAGAAGTCGTACACGTTCACCACGTTGGGGTGCGCCAGTTGCATGCTAAGGTGGATCTC
>TARA_B110000977_G_scaffold147814_1_pt1 | contig 41538 bp, 22 predicted proteins | sample TARA_B110000977 | Tara Oceans TARA_B110000977 (sample SAMEA4397798) | marine metagenome | biome: Polar Biome; feature: [SRF] surface water layer (ENVO:00010504); material: water (ENVO:00002006), including particulate matter (ENVO:01000060) such as... | depth 5 m | reverse complement strand
CCCGCCACAGCCAGTTCCCGAACGCCGGCTCGCACAGCCACTTGAACAGAAACACAAACGGCGCGGTCATGGTCACCGTGGTCACCACCGCCGGCACAACAACCCCGAGCCACACAAATTGCATGCTTGATAGCCCCTCATCGCTGCTCGCAATCGCGAACACCCCGCCGACCGCCAGCGCGCCCAGCAACGCAGGGGCGTGCAGCAAATACCCGTACATGGTTTTAGAGCCGAGGGACGTTACAAACGGAATCTCCGTTCGCGGCAGACACGCTAAAAACGCCGCGCCCACGAACACGCTCCCGAAGTACGTCGCCAGCCGGAACGCAGGCGCGGCGAGGGATTGCGTTAAGTGCCACCCCCTCGTGCCGCTAGTCGTGGTGTCCACGTCCACGAACAAGTAATCCCCATAAGGCGCGCTTTTCCACGCTTCCCACTGCCACTGGTCGAAGCACATGTTTCCATTTGCTAATGAAGCGCACGTGATTACTATTGTCGTAAGCGTGACAAGTAGCGCAATTAATCGCCTCCCAGTCGTCCCCCAGTCATCCCGAAACGCAAAGTACACCTCGTCCCCTAACAAAAACACCCCACCGATGAAGTACGGGAAGTTCCCCCACATCGTTCCAAATTTCAAAAAGAATCCAACGCTGTACCCGACGTTTGAAATCCCGACGCCGACGCCTAATGCTAATGCGAGTGCTAAAGCGGCACCCGGCTGCATCTGCGCCGCGACCGGCACCACCGCTCTCCAGCTCGCCAGCGCCAGTAAGTACCAGCTCAAGTGAGGGGTCCAGAAGTTCAACGCGTTGGATTCGATTGAGGTTTGGGATACATCAGGGCACGCTAATGATAGAATATCGCTCTCGATTTCGTCGTCGTCGTTTGAGGTGAACGACGCGGTCGGCGGGGGATGGGGTGCCAGTGCATCGGACAACGCCGGTGACGCCGCTTCCACGAGACAGGCTAACAATTGAAACGTGAAGAACGGGACGAGTAACTGCTCGAAGGTTTTTTTAATCCGGCCCGGCACTGACGCGCGGCGTTCGTCGCTCGCCTCCGCGGTGCACGACGCCGCTAACGATCGCGAAACGCGCCCGCTCAACATCGCGAACATGGGAATAGCGATGGCGTTTGACCAGATGTACAGCGCGCGTAACGGGTGAACCGCGAACGGCGAGTTCTTGGTTGGCGAGTCGGAGTCACCCGTGGATTGACCCGACACTTCGCACCACCCGCGCCCCACGCGCTGGTCCTCCGTCGACAAAAGCCATTGCAAGCCGTGGCCAATCCCTATTAGCAAAATCAGAAAAAACTTGCAGTTATCGAGGAACGGGTCTCGCGATCCTACGGCTGTTGTGAGGTGAAACGAGGGTAGTTGGGTGCGGAGAAGGGGTCAGAAACAAGTGCCAGTGTGGGTGGAGGGTGTAGGGGTCGTTTGCTGGGTACCGCGTGAGAGGATCTCGTGTCCTTCAGATTTGTAACACCTCGCGGTTCTCAGAGAAGTGGCATCGCGCGTACCGTCGAAAGCACTGAGCAAAGGTGTGGTCTCGGTGCCTTTCACCTCGAGGCCCTCCTTGCGAGTTTTATTCCGCCGCAGTGGCGAGAAAAGACCCATCGGAGGTGCGCCGAACAAGTGCCCCGCGGCACGTCACCGCGGGCTTTTCATTTCAGTGCATTTTGTATCGGACGAGCTCGCGATCAAGCACTTTCAAAATGACCGGTTTCAATCGATGAATATTTGATAGGTCTTTCACCTTTCAAATCGTGGCTGCTATTTTTGGAAAATGCAACGACAACGACTTCAATTCACATCGAATGCCACTCGCAAAGGCCCAGGGGCGGTGCGAAGGGGAGGAATGGCGCCCCCCCTCTCCAGCCCATCTTCGCCGGTATCCCTTCCCCCGCTTCCCCCTCCCCCATCGGGGTACATCCAGAGTTGGCTCGCGAAGGGCCCTGCACCTCATGGGGACAAATCAAATTCCACCCCCGTGGCTTCCCTCGGCACGTTAGAAGCCGAGCTCGCGTCTCTGGGCGGTCCTTCCCCCCCGAAAACAGCGGGAAAGGAACTGCTTGGGCGTGTGTTGCCAAGACTCGCGGCGTACGATGTGCCCTCCCCTGCGTCCCTGGAAACCCTGTGTCAGATGCTCGGCGAGGCGGCAACATCGGAACGCTTCGTGGTGCGGTACGTGCATTATTTTCTTCAAAGGTCGGTGGAGAGGTATGGGTGCGCCGGGTTCTCTCAAGCCGTCCCAGGGGCGAAAACCCTAATCGACCGCCTTTCAGCTGATGCAAAACAAGCGCACGCGAAGCACGGCGCACGGACGGTTCTCGCCGCGCGAGCGCTCGTGGCTGCCACAAGGGCGGGGATCCCGGAGGCGAAAACGGCAACAGTCGCGGCGCTTACCTCGGCGGCGAACGCGCTGCGCGCCGGGACGCAACCTGTAGGAGGTAAGAAACTAAAATCGATGTTCGGCGGGTCCAGGAGCGAGGGGGTGGATGCAGGTGCGAGGGCGGTGCTTGGCGCGTCCCTTCGACTTGGGGATGCGATACAGTCCGCGAAAGGCGCAGAGCCCGTTTTGCTGTCGCCGGAGGGAATAGCCACAGGCGTGCGCTCAGACGACGCCGTCGCGGCGAGGCACGCGTGGAGCGGCGTGTTGGCGCTCGCGTCTTTGGCGGACACGCGAAGTGGGGGGGGAACGCAAGCCGCGCATTTACGCGTAGCCACCGCGCTGTGTCCGGGCGTCAAGGACCTCGCAGGGGTGATAGAAAGCAGACGAGGCGCGAACGCGGCGGTCGCGGCGGCGCCTGAGGAGAAGTCGCGCGCCGCGGCGGTGAAAGCGGCGAGGGCGTCTGAAAAAGATGCATTGGTAAAATATGCGATGGCCCCAAAGCTGGGAGATATCGCCACAGCCGCGTTGGCCATGCGCGCGTGCGGCGCGTTGGCGGGGCGACTCGCCGCGGACGCGAACGACCCGGCGATCGGCGAGGCGGAGCGAGGACGAACCGCGAGCGACGCGAGGACGTTGCGGCTGGGAAACGTCGCGGCGCTGAGGGTCGCCGATGGTGCGGCGCGCGCGGCGGCGGCGGCGCGCGTAGTGGCTGCGGCGAACGCGCGAAACGGTACCGCATCCACGAGTGCAGCGATAATACAGGGACCTGTCTTGTCCTCGGTGTTTGCTATGCCTCGCGTGGCGCTCGCGGCAGTGACGGGTATATTCGCGGGGGACGCGCCATCCAACGAACACGGCGCACGCGCTCGCGCCACTGCTTGGAACGCGGCGGTTGGTGACGTCGGTACACACGGAAACGATGGGTTTGACGTGCTTGACGCATCGGCACGCATCGTGACGAGCGCGGTGCTTCTCGGTTTAGACTCGAGTCAAGCGGCGCAGAGGCGATACCACGTGACGCGCGCCGCTGCTTGTCGCGCGGCGGCGGCGCTGGGCGAAGCGCGATGCGCGAGTTTAGCCGCGTCCGCAGGGTCGCCAAGAGATGTCAACAGCGAGGTGGATATCGCGCTCGCCGCCGTGGTGGACGCGGTGCGGAGGGTCGCTGACCTGGAAACCGTGTCTCCCGGTGCGCGTCTGGAGGCGCTGCGCGCGACGTTGTGGCTCCAGACCCCGGGGCGCGATAACGACGCGGGCGAAAAAGCGCACGCCGCGTTGACGTGCGCCTCCTCCGGGTTTGAAGACTTCGACGCGTACGAAGCAAATGTGCGTCGCAGTGGCGAATCATCTACATTGAGTAGCTCTGGGTGTGTTTCCGACGTTTGGCGCGGTTGTGACAGCCAAGCAAGGTTGCTTGAATCTCTTGCAAGGCGGTGCAATACGATCGCGGCGACTGCGTCGAACGAGGCGGCGAAGGAAAACCCGGGAATCGCGCATACCCGCAACTCATGGATCGAAATGACCTTAACCTGCGCCGCAAGAATAGTAGCGTCGGGTCCGAAATCCGTGAATCCGAAGCACGTAGTAGATGCTCTGACCTCGGCGCAGAAAGCGTCCATCCCAGGCAAATCACGGGAACGAGTCGTGAACTGTACGGCGGAGATACTGCGCTCCGCGAAACGCGCGGACGCGAAGGAGTTACAAACCGCGCTCACCTGGCACCTCGGCGAAAACGTAAACTTCAATTGCAACGAATACGCGTGGGAGGCAGAAACGAAATGTACAAACTCAGCGGTGGTGCACCCTGGGACGAGATCAGTAGGGAGACTGGGTGTGGATGCTGCTGATGCGGAAAGTGTCAGTGTCGGGTCGTCGTCCACGGCTCAATCGCGCAACCCATGCCTCGCCGCTGCCGTCTCTTTGCTGACGCGCGCCGCGTTGACCTCGAGCGCGTGGGGGGTTCGCGCCGCCGCGGTGTCTGGGCTTGCCACCGTGGCGCTGAGAAGCGGTGAGCCGTTCCGTGTCCAGTGCTACTGCGCGTTGCTTGAAATGCGCAAGGTGTGTCACCGCGAGAGCGGCAACGACAACGGCGCGGTGAGCGGCGGGTACGACTTTTCGTGCGCGGAAATCGAAAGGCACGTGTCACTTTTAGACCACATGTACCGCGCCACTAATAGGTTCAACGAGCTTCTCAATCGCAACGGCGACGACGTGTCCAGGTGGCCAATCGCCTCACTAGCTGAGGTTGCGGGAAGGCACGACGTGTTGCTTGAGCTCGCAACTGGTACTTGCTTTCTTCCAGCATCCATCTATGCGCCGCTGGGAGGGGACTCGAAGAAGTTCGCCAACGCGTTTCGCGGCAACCGACAGGCTGCTGCGGCAACAGCGTCGAATTTAATGAAAGAAGAGTCCGTCGCGTTGATGGCAAAGGTGCGGAAAGCGAAAAAGAAAGATGGGATGACGAATTCGGTGGTGTCTGCGTTCATGGGGCGGAAATCGGGCAGCAGCACTTCTAAAAAGAGAATCGAAGACCCGAAAGCGACGGTGCGGAGTTTCACGGTACACGAAGAACAATTCGCGCTACCCGCGCCGACGAATGCGCCTGCGCAAATCTCCGATCCCTTTGTGTCCGCGGATCCGTTCCGCGCAGCGCAGAAAACATCGATGGACAGTGACCCCTTTGCCTCTGGGCTGGATCACGCTCCCGCGAGAGCCGCGTCCGACCCATTTGTCAGCGACAACAATGACAATGGAGGGTCTGGTTTGGAAAAATACGATTCGGGAAGTTTTGCTGGCTTCTCCCCAGTCGCGCGTCCAACGAAACAGGCACCGGAGGATGACCCGTTTAACTTTCTAGGGTAGCCAGGGTGAGGTATATAGTCGTAGGTTTGTGTTCAAGCTAGTTTTATTAGTTACGCTATGGTCAATACATTCAATATCTATGTTGTTCTGCTCTTCGTAAACGCCTTTGCGGATTTAACGCCGCCGACGAATCCGGTTTTCTTCACATCGTCGCTTTTCGATGATGGGTTACCTTTTGATGACGCTTTCGTCTTCGTCCGGCTGTTCCTCCCCCCCTCCCTTCCGTCCCCGTTTCCTATCTTCCCGAACCCAAGCTCCGCCAAATCCTGCTTCACCATCAGCTCGCGTTCCATCCTGCACTCCAGGTATTGTTTGGACACGTCACGGCACCGGCCCGCGTCGTCGCCGTGCGTATCAAGGCACTTCAAGTACCTTCGCATCACCAGCTTACACTCCCCGAAGTGGTCAAGAGGGAACACGCCTTTCTCGGGGGCGAGGGGGGCCTTGCTCCCGGACATAGGGCCGCCCATATTGACGCCACCCCTGGGGCCAACGCCACGCCCCACGCGACCACCAACGCGCGTAATCTAATTGCCGCGAGCGGAAAACAAGCAACCATCTTTTGCGAAAAAGGTAGGAGTCGAGGTGCGCGTGAACCAAGGATTAGACCGTCGAATTGACTGAAATTTGCGCGCGAGCCTGGCAACCCGCGGTCAGCAAGGGTGCCGTCGTGCCGTCTAGCACTTTTCAATCCAAAAAATTTCGTTGCGGCTTGTCGGACACCCTCTCCTCTCCCCTCTACGCCATAACATAACCACCCGCGCGCGTTGTTGTGACGGGCGCGATGTCGTCACTCGCGTACGGAGTGGCGCAGGGAAGCGGATGGGTTGGGGGAGATGAAGCGTGCGATGTGTGTGGCACGAGTCCGAGTCCGTGCACCGAGCAAGGCATACATTTGGACCCCACTGTTTTTCGGGTGCGCGATGCGAATCTGAGATCTGGTGGTGGACCCACCCCCGGCGCTGGTTCTAGGGAAGTGTTCCTCATCGAAGGCCAGCTCGTGGTCCGCTCCCCCAATGGCGGTTGGCTAACCGCGGTATTGCCGGTCGATACGTCCCTCCAGTTGCGAGAAAGAGGCGTCGCGTTGAGTGATGAGCAGGTCCAGGCGCTTGGTTTACCCTCCGACCCGGACGAGGCTCGAGAGTTTTTGATTGGCCAAGACACGGACGCGGTGAGACACGGCGACCACTTCGACTTCATCGTCAACAACCGGTTAGTGCATATCGTGGACGATGCAGTTTCCGACTGCGGCGCGGACTGCGCGGGTGGGCCGGGGCACGCGCGAGGCGCCGCGGTGGTGGACCACGGAGGCTTGGATGTGGTTCGAAAACGAATAGGAACCGATGGACAAAACGCATTGAACGGCGCGTCGACGAGCGGCCGGGAGTTTGGGGGAGGGCGGTACATGCCACTGGCGCGGGCGGCTGTGATTTCTGACGGAAACAATTTGGATCAACAAAAAACAGTCGCAGACTTGGTGCGCTTGGAGCATGCGGGCGGCGACGAGCCGAGCACGCACACGCGCATGAAAGTCATGGGCATCTGTTGTCCGAGCGAGGTGCCTTTGATTCACTCGATTCTGGACAAGAAACCTGGAGTACGGTCGGTGAAGGTGATTGTGCCCACGAAAACCGTTTTGGTGGAACACGCTTCGAGGACTGCGAGCGCGTCGCAGCTGGTGGACGCGTTGAACGCGGCGCGGCTGCACGCGAGCGTGGCGCAGCAAACTTTTTCGTCCGCGAAGAAAGCGAATGAAATGGTGGTGGATATCGCACCTGACGGTACGCAAAACATACGACCTTACGAGAAAAAATCGCTCTACAGTCGAACTTCAAAAACAGCAAAGGAAATGTTCCTCCCCGGGTCCTTGCCGCCAATTCCCGTCATGGTCGCGTGCGTGTGCTTGGCGATTTCCATTCTCAGCGTTTTCCACGCGTCGCTGGACGGGCTGAAGTACGTCGCCGTCGTGGGCATCGTCGTCGGGCTGCCTGGGATAGCCCTGAAAGCGTTCGGATCGTTACGAAACTACGTGGTTGACATAAACACGTTGATGACTCTGTCCGTTATCGGGGCGTGCGGCTTGGGGTACTACGGCGAAGGCGCTGCCGTCGTAGCGCTGTTCGGTGTGAGCGAGTGGCTTGAGGAGCGCGCGATGGGCGAAGCCTCAACCGCGATGGGCGCCGTGCTCGCGTTACGTCCGGACCGAGCCAGGAGGCTTTCCGCGCCTGATTTAGAGGTCCCAGTGGAGGATATGAAGGTTGGCGAAGTGATTTTAGCGAGGCCGGGGGATACTATTCCGTTGGACGGGGTCGTAACCGTCGGCGCGAGCGCGGTGAACGAAGCCGCTTTAACGGGCGAGAGCGTTCCTGTTTCCAAAACCGCCGGCGACGCCGTTTTCGGAGGCACAACCAACCAAAGCGGCGCTCTTGAAATTCGGGTCACCGCGGTTTCGCAGGACAGCGCGGTTTCACGGTTGGTACGACTCGTAGAGGAAGCACAGGCGGCGAGATCTTCTCAAGAACGCGCCGTGGAAACATTCGCGAAACACTACACCCCATTCGTGGTGTTGGTCGCGTTTCTCATCGCCACAACGCCGTACATCTTCGCGGGCGCCACGGGTCCGAAGTACGTGTACCTCGCGTGTGTGCTTTTAGTGGTGGCGTGTCCATGCGCGTTGGTGTTGTCCACGCCGGTGGTGAGCGTGTGCGGCTTGACGAAAGCCGCACGAAGGGGGATGCTCGTCAAAGGGAGCGCGCACTTGGAAAGTTTAGGTCGGTGCACGGTCGCGTGCGTTGATAAAACCGGAACCCTGACGGAAGGGCGGTTCGCGCTCACCGAGGTTACGCTCGCGGAACCTGTTCTGTTGGAAGGACATGCACCCCGACCGGCGTTGGGCGCGGGCGCGCTGCTTCGGTGGGTGTGTGCGCTCGAATCTAGAGCCTCGCACCCTGTGGCGCAGGCGGTGCTGGCAGGGAGCGGCGCGGCGGTCAGGGTCGCCGCGAAGCAATGCCTCGTGACGGAATTCGCGATTCTCCCGGGCGAAGGCGCGACGGCTTTGGTGGACGGCCGGATTATTGATGTGGGTGGTCCCGCACTCGCCACGCGCATGGGGTGGCGCGCTGCAGATGCGTCACTGGCGAAAGCAGTCGCTTTATGGGAGAAAAGCGGTGCGACCGCGGTGTGGGTCGGCGTGGACGGCGTCGTCGCCGGGGCGTTGCGGTGCGAAGACTCGATGCGTTTGACGTCCCCTGCGGCCACCGCTCGTTTGAGAGCGATGGGCGTCGATGTGGTGATGTTAACAGGAGATAACGAGGGGTCAGCACGCAGGGTCGCGAAGAATTGCGGCATCTCGGAACGGGACACGCACTTTGGGCTGACTCCCGAGCAAAAAATGCGGTTCATCACGAGTGAGGTTGACAAGCTAGACAGAGAGTGGCGCGTCGACACTTCCCGACTCGCATCGCTTCGCCGGCGGTTCGTCCCGCGACGTGCGTTGGCGATGGTGGGCGACGGCATAAACGACGCCCCCGCCCTCGGTGCGGCGGATATCGGCGTCGCCATGGGCGTCGCAGGCGCAGCGGCGGCGATGGAAACCGCAGACGTCGCGTTGCTCACGAACGATCTGCGACGTTTAGGTACGTTTTTTATCCCGTAAAATCCTGCTCACCTTTTAACGCGTGTTTCGTGTACCAGTTGGTTAGCGTTTCAACACATCCTGTGAGGGATTCCTCATCATCCCCATACGAAGAACGCGCCCATTACATCCGCCCGACTGTTTGCCCATACAAAATACTGACTTCCATTTCCAAAATCCTAGCCGAGACGATTGATTTGGGCCGTGAGAGCGTTTTGAAAATTCGGCAAAACATCGCATTTTCTGTGGTTGCCAAAACGCTGGTGCTGATGTTATCGCTGGCGGGAATCACAGGGCTCGCGGTTGCAGTCGTCGCGGACGTCGGCACCGCGCTTGTGGTGATCCTGAACGGCATGACCGTGCTGCACTCAGAGGACCCGGGGAAGAGGAACCACGCGCACACGGGCGGAGAAAAGGAAAAGGCACCCCCGCGTTCCGGGGCGTGGTTCCTTGGCGCGCTCGGCGGCGGCAAGGGGCGCGCGGTGCTCCAGGACGACAACCACAGCTCTCCCGAGAAACGGGGTCCGTCAATCGATAAGATAGGGCTGCTTCACTCCACCAGTGATGATTTCATAGGGTGCGGCGACGTCGAGCTGGTGGAAACCCCGTCGCCGGCGGCGTGTGCGAAAGGGTGTTGCGAAAACGGGTCGCCTTCGGGCTCCGGCGCCAAACGCATGCTTCCGTTTGACCCTGCGAAGCTCCAGTCGCGGTCGAATTCGCCGAGTTTGACATCACCCAATTCCACGTCGCCAGCGCAGACATCTGAAGTCGCGGTGGTGGTCGCCGCGCAGGCGCCGCCGTCGCCGTCAAGGACGTAGGAGGGGGTGCACTTTTTAGAAATTCATCACGTAGAATAGATTCGTTCACAAGTCAATGTTAATCCTGCAATTTGCCATCTCCCGTCATCTTCACTGTCTTCCACGCGACGCGGTGCAGGTGTATGCGCGGCGGACATTTACTCGCGCCCGAGGGCAAGGACGACACGAAAGTCGTGCGCCACTCTTTGTGCGCCGTGCGCCCCACGCCGTACCTCTTCGGGTCGTTTCTTTATTTAGCCGGCTCTTGTTGCTTTTTCGCGGGCGGCCTCGGCACGTCCGGTGATTCCCCGATTCTTCAGGTGTGGACGGACCTGTACAACGTGGGCAACGGGTTGTTCGTTTTGGGGAGCGTGCTGTTCGTGTACGACGGGTACTGCGCCGCAAAGAAACAGAGCACGAACTAAAGCGGTGAAGAGTGTTCGGAGCGCGCATTCAGCAGCCTCGTTGTTTCGTGGTACGCAACGAATCAATTAAAACTGGATTAGATTAGACTAGATTAGACGCGAGGAGAGCTGAACCCCAAGCAACAGGTACAATGGGTTCTTTGGAGGACGCCCTGTACCTAACTTCCCCCCTGGCCACGTCAACCCCTCAAGTGATCCGCTCGGAAATCCTGGCGAACGGCGCCCCCCCCCAGATGACCAAAGATGGCCCGAAGCCGGCGACGCGGAAAATAATCGCGCAAGCGGCGGCGCGGAAGGAAGGATTTTTACGCGCTGTTTTGGACGCAAAGCGGTTGCGGGGGTACGACTGCGATTGGCTCGTCCAGCCGCTTTGCTTAGGGGTGTTTCGCAGAGACAACAGCACTACGGAACAGTCTCGATTAGCGATTGAGGTGTTACGCGAATGCAACTCCTTGGATCCATCAGACGAACCCGTGTTGGCGGAGACGATTCGATTAGGAATAGTGGAGCGGAAAGTTACGGGGCTTCGAATTAATAATTTAGGGGTGTCTGACACCCCATCCACCTCGGTTTCAGGTGGGTCGTCGCAACGCACAGCTGTGCACTTCAAGGTATTAACGCTGGCGCCGGCGCGGGTTGGAGCTGTGGTGCTGTGGCGCGAAAGGGAACGTTTTGTTAAATTGATCTCCGGCGAAAACGTGTCAATCAGCGAAACTGAAACTGGTTCCCGAGTCGCCGCCATCGTGGCCGCGGGGGCGTGTTTGTCACGCGTCGACGGGGTTGAACGTTTGGTGCAATACGCCCCGTCGCACACAGACGCCACTGGTGCACGAGGCGATGGCGCGCGCTTTTTAATCGACGTGTGGCGACGAATCGTCATCGTCGCGGAGGATACAAGGGCGCCCGACCAAGTCACCGTCGCGGCGTGCAACGCCCTGGCGCTGCTATTAGGGCCGGCGCTCGGCGACGCGCACCCCACCGTCACCCGGCTTCTAGCCGCGCACGCACGAGACCCTGAAATGCACGGCGAGTACACCGGCCCGCGGTTCACTCTGGGAGGTGAAAATTGTGCGGATTTAGGTTGCAGTGGATCTTCTCAGTTCGCGTGGGGGGATGACGGTTGGGCGAAATCAAGCGCGCGGGGCGATGGCGTTGCGGCGCGCGGCCCCGCGACGCCGATGACCGGGGACGACCCACTTGGTTCAATGTCCCCAACCCTAGCCGCGGTTCGTTTGGACGTTACGATGCGAGTAGTGGCCCGGGCGAAAAACCTCGCGCAAAGAGCAACCCGTGTGCCAATTGGCGACCGGCCAATCACAGCCGGTGTGTTGGTCACGGCGCTTTGCGCGGCGCTGGAACACGCCACCGCGGGTGAAGTCGACGATTCTGAACCGTCTGTATCCTCGCCCGTTTCTTCGCCCAAGAAACCTCAAGGAAAATTTAAACAGGGTTCTTCCACTGCAACGTACGGATCTTCTCTCGGAAACCTTCGTGATGCTTCACGCGCACGCGCGTTCGACGACGCCGGCGGTGTGGTCGGGTTAGTGGAGGACTCTCCCGGCGCGCGAAAGGAGTTGTTAAAACTTGCCGGCGCCGGCGCCGACTACGTCGGCGAAGCACTTCTCCGCCCCGTCGCGGTCCACGCCGCGCAGTCTGGAGGACGGGGTGACCCAAAAATAGCACTCGCGGGGGGGGCTGGTCTATTAGCATTATCAGGCTCCCTCCCTACGGATCAGCAGCCGTTGGATTGGGTCCCGATGGGGTCATCAGCGCTTCTCTCCGTGGTTGAGAACAACAAAATTCCCGAGCTGAACGACGACGGGAAAATCACAGAGAGAAAAAAGGAAGACGTGCACCACGCGCTTGAGCAATCCGACGGCAGGGGGAAGAAAGTATCCAACGTGCCTGCGCAACCTACGACGACTCCTCCAGCCTCTCCAGACCTCGACAGCTACCTGGGAGATGAACCGACACCCCCTGTTGATACTGGAAAAGACGCCGCCAAGAAATCAGACGGTGGGAAGGAGTTACCGATGGAAACGCGTCGTCTTCCGCGTGAAGCACGAGACGCGATTGCGCCTTTGTCCCGCGCTGCTTTTCTTTTAGCCGTGGCGGACGCGCTTCCCTCGATGCCTATTTCGCAACCCCTACGAGCCATCCGTGCGTTGGTGCACGAATCCAAGCGGGGTTTGCCTTCAAGACGGGACGTGCGGGTCGCTATCGTTGCGCGCGCCCTCACAACGCACGCGTCGCTGCGAACGCACCCGGAAGCAATCGTGGTGATGACCCCGCTCGGCGAGATCATCGGCACGCTGATGGAGGATGACGGAAGGTCGGTGAGAATCGCCGCAGAACGAACAAGACTCGCGGCGGAACGAGCCGCGGCAGCCGCTGGTGTTACCCTGGACATGGATGACTTATCCCTTACAGGAATGACGGATCCAAGCACTTTGAAATCACAAAAGAAAAGGCAAGAAGCGTTTGACGCGAATCAAGTTATCAACAAGTTGAGACAAGACGCGAGAAACGCCGACGCCGCCGCAAACGCGCCCCAGTTCAGGGAGGAAGTCGCGGTATGCGCGGTGGAAGCCGTGCTCAAGGCGCGTCCAGGAAACATTGAAGGGTTTAGCTATGAAGCAAAAGCCGCGAGTGAAAAGAGAGCGGGCTGGTGCCAAGTCGCGCTGGAAGCGGCGGCGACGCTGCGGCGCGCGGCGCTGTGGCCGGCGTCGGCGACTGGGGGCCGAAGAGCGGCGTGCGACGCCTCCATGCGCCTGCTCGCGCACCTGTGCGCGGCGACCAGAGCTGCTGTGGCGGAAGGCAAGCGCGTGGAAGCCCCAGGCGTGCACGCCGCAGCGCAAAGGGTGCTAGCAGCGCTGGTGCAGGAAACCGTGCTTGCGCAGAAAGATGGAACCACGGATGACGCGGCGTCGGCGAGCGTTGCGTACGTCGCGTGCGCGCACTTGGATTTTCCGAATGACAAAAACGAAAAAAACGATTCCAGTGGAGCAAACAGTCTGGCACAGCTGGAGGATTCCGATATGTCTGAAAACCTGTCACGGCAGCGCGAGCGCGCGAGCGACACGAAAGGTGGTCTTCACGGCCCCCTGGTGGTCGCTATGGTGGAGGGATTGCTCTGCGGCGGCGCCGCGCGGTTCACCAGGCGCGTGCAAAACGCGGCGGCGCAGCGCAACTCTGGGTCTATGTTTTTTGAGGCGAACAGAAACACACCGTCTGAACGTAGACACTTGTCGACTGATCAGACTATTTCAGTGGGTTTAGCATGCGTGGAGCTTTTGGGACAGCGGTGTCCGTCTTTGGCAGACACTTTGATTCAGCTGCTGGAGGGCAGTCTGCGCAGTGGCGGGTTCGACGACGCGGGGCCGTCCATCGGCGCGCGGGCGAGGAATCTTTCTCAACGCCTGAGAAATTCTAATTCTGTCGGTGACAAAGAGTTTTCAACGCCTACCCCCGACGTCATCTCCGACCCCAAAACGCGCCCTTCTTTCGTGCCTCCGCCTGTTTTGCTCGGGCACCTAGTTTCCAGTGACGGGGCGGTTTCTGGAAGTCGGTGGGTGAATGGAAAAGCCAGCGGGTCGGTCAGGGAACACAGGACCGCTGCGGCGGCGGCGGCGGCTGATTTCGCCATGCTCGTCGCGGCGCGCGACGCGACCGAGGCGGCGGCGCGCTTGGTCGCCAAAGCGGAGCGCAGGGAAAAGAAAGGGGGAAGTAAAGGGGAGGCAAACTCTTCAGAAGAAACATTCAAACATTCAAAACCTTCACCTCCTCTTCCCCTGACCGGTCCTTGTGACCCTTTGTGGATCGAAGCGAGTCATTCTGTGATCCCCGCCACGCGAACGGCGCGCGTCGCGTTTCGGTGTCGCCCGCCGCCGCCGTCAAACGAAAGCGGCGCCGCCGGCGCGGCGGGCTTGTCCGGGACGCTTCGAGTGGGCACGCACGGCGAGTGCGCGTTTTCCAACGACACGCGCAGTATCACAGTAGAGCTCGCGGGTGAGAGCGCCAAGGTAAACGCGGCAAACGCAGCGAGAGACGTGGTGGGCGTCTCGGGCGTTGGCGCCGACGGCGGCGCCGCGTTTGCGTCACTCGCGGGCAACGGCGGATATGTCGGACACCGCGTGAAACGATCCGGCGTGGGCGTGGATGAAGAGTGCGTCATTGAGGTTGACGTGAACGTGAAAAGCTTTGGGCCGGTTGGAATTCGACCGATCGTGACGTATCCGAACCAGGTGAACATGCACTCAGGCAGTCCTGGAGACGGCGCGCCGCAACCCACGCTGCGGTGCGTTGAGTACGCACTGCCGCTGTCGAAACTGTTGGTGCCGAACGAAAACCTTCAAAACGACCCGAGCAGGTTCGAACAGCTCTGGGCGCTGTTACCCTCAACGTTTGAGCTCGGGTGTGTTGTTGACTTGGCGCAAGCGCAGAGCGAAGGGTACTCCGTACCTGATGCGATTCATCTAAACGCGCTAGGCGCGCCTGATGTTGACCGCGCGATTATCAACGTCGCCGTCGCCGCGTTAGGCGGCGAGACGGAAACGAAAGCGAAGAGACGAAATTCGAAAAAAACGCAATACCCGAAACCGTTCGCGCGGTGTGGCGGGTACGCGCTCGGCTCGGCGGGCGCGGCGTGCGAGCGCTTCGCGGCGGTGACTTGGGACGGTGAGCACTTGCTTTGTGCGCTGTTCGCGTCTAGCTGGGGTGTGCGTCTTGAGTACCGCGCGCGATCGCCCGCGACGCTCGCGCCAATTGCGGCGGATCCATCTGGGTGGCTTGCAGACGTGGCGGGCAAGGCGTTGGTGGTTGCGGATTTCGATACGGAAACAGCGGGGGACGCGACGTTGTTCCGGCCGACGATGACCGCGACAGCGGAGATGCTCGCGAACGGCCCGCAGGCAGGAAACGGCGTGAAGCTGCGCGATGCCGCCGCGCAGGAGTGGAAGGCGATGACTGTCGCGTGAGGGGGTGTACGCGACGACGAGGGAGAGAGTCGGGTTCGTCGCGCGATGTATTTATCAATCATGTTTTTTTATTCGTCTCGTCTCGTTCCTCATTCATTCATCATCCGTTTCTTCATCCTGCTCCGACGCACCGTTCGCCATTGCCCATTCAGCCACCGCCAGGTGACCATGCTCCTCCGCAAACTCAACCGTCCTGTGGTTCCACGGGCAGCCGTTCGCGCGCGCCCACTGTAGCACCTCAAGGTGTCCGCCCCCTGCAGTCGCTGCGCATGTGTCCACGATCCACTCGCACCCATTCGCGTGTGCCAACTGCAGCACATTAAGACGTCCGCCCGCCGCCGCCATTGCGCACGTGTCCTCGTCCCATGTGCATCCGTTAGCGCGCAACCACTGCAGCACCTCGAGGTGCCCGCCGTGCGCCGCGTATACACACTTCTCTTCGTCCCACGGGCAGCCGTTCGCGTGTAACCACTGCAGTGTCTCGAGCTGCCCTCGAGCATAACAGCACGCTGTTCATCAAACTATTCAAACCGAAGCTCCGTCGCCGTTACCGCGTCACGCATCGGACGGCTCACCACGCGGAGCTGAGCGAGATCTCTGGGATCGTCAAAATACTGAGATCTGAGGATGTGCGTGACGACGATGTCGTCGAGGCCCGGGATGGCTTCTCCCGTGTCGAACGGGTGCGTGTCGGTCGTGTTAGGAGTATCGGTAGCAGCTTTCGTGTTGGAGGACATCACGGTAGGGGTAGGTGGTGTGGTTGGTGTTGTGCGTGTATGGCGCGCGTCGTTGTGTGTCGTTTCTTCCCTGAAAAGCGTTTTATTAACGTTTTTGAGTTGGCCTAAATTAAATCCTGCCTTGTTTCGCTCTTCATCGCACGTTCCCTCCCTAGTACTTCCCCACCACCGGCGAGACGCCCGTGAGCGGCGCGCGCGTGGTGATGCTCCCCATCCTGACCACCACCTCCCCCGCGGTCGCATCCACGTCAACCACCTCCGCCTCTGCGTCCCCCATTCTTCGCACCGTGACCGTCGAGCCGACCCGCGGCAGAAAAACGTCCTCATCGACGGAATCGAAGGAATCGAAACTCACGCCGTCTTCGTCTTGCAACACGGAAGCGTCCACCGAATCCGGTCGTTTGTTTCGCCTACGCCCAGGAACTGCGTCACCTGTAGCCATGTCTATGATCCACCCATCCGGCATTAGCGAATCAGCAACCGAATCGAGCTCTTCTTTTGATTTTACTTCACTCAGCGCTTGTTTCGCAATGAGGACGCCCGCCGCGCCTCGCGTGTTCGCCGCCTCCACTGCCATCGACGCTCGTAGACCGAGCCGAGCAGCCCCTCTCTGGATAACGTCCGCGTGCAAACCCTTGGCGCGCTCCAGCGCATCCGACGCGTTCCGCGCGCGAACTGTCTGCACCTCTCTTTCTTTTTCCAAGGCAACAGCGAGCTCGGCGAAGTCCGCGTTTGTGTCGTTCGCGTCACTTGTGTCAATCGCGTTCGAGCGCCGTCCCCTTACCCACCGCCTTTCCGCCGCGTCCGCGAGGTTCTCTTCCAGCCCAAGGCCACGTGCCACGGCTAACGCGTTGGACGCACCTGATGTCCCCCACAGCAACCTGTACGTCGGCCGGAGCGTTGCGGTGTTGAACTCCACAGCGGCGTTCGCGGCGCCCGGAAACGGATCCACCTTCGTTTGATGAGTGCCGTCGTTTTCAACCGCCACTCCACCCGCGAGCGCCTTGACTTCTTCGTAGTGGCTCGTCGCCACGGTGAGCGCGGCTCTGTTCGCGGACGCTCGTAATACCGCAGTGGCGAGTGCCGCGCCTTCCGCCGGGTCGGTACCTCCCCCGGGCTCATCGAGAAGCACAACCACGCTATCGTTCGTATCCAGCGCCGCGGCGAGGATTCTGCGCAGACGCGTGAGGTGCGCTGAAAACGTGCTTAGGCCGCCGTCCAGATCCAGGTTCTGCGCGTCTCCCAGGTCGGCCAAGACACGCGATGTCCACGGCACGAACGCAGTTTCATTCAAGGCAGTGGGCAGGTGCAAACCAGCCCTCGCCATGAGCAATGCGAGTCCCAGCGCTTTCAACGAAGCGGTTTTCCCGCCGGTGTTTGGGCCGGTGATCGCGACGAGGCGAGTTTTGTTCGGCGGCGAGAAATCAACAGGCACGACATCGATCGCGTCGGACCGGTTTTGAACTCGCGGGGTTTCTGTTTCTTGAGTTAATAACTCGTCCTCCTCCTCCCCAGTGGTGCTTAATTTGTCCCACCCGTCCACCTCCTCGTCCTCGCCAACTTTGCCCCCGCGGGGAAGCACCGGCAAACGCGGCTGCAACAAAAGCGGGTGCTGCATGCCGGGGAGAGAAACCGTGTTTGTGGTTTCTTTTTCCGACACTTTGAAAATTTCCGGGGCTTTCGCGGAGAGCCACTTGGCGTGCTCGGCTCGTGCGGCGGCCATGTCGATGGAGGCTAAAGCGTCAACTGCTTTCAATAATCCAACGCCGTTGTCACTGCCGAGAACTTTCTCAGTCAACTCCTTCAAAATCCGTTCAGTCTCCAGCTCTTCCTCCGCCCCCAACTCCATCAACCGGTTGTTCAGCGGCGTGGCTTCTATCGGTTCTTTGAACACCGTCGCGCCTGTTCCAGACGCACCTAAAACTACGCCCTCCATCTCCGATTGCGCCCCGGATTTCATTGGGATGCATTCACGACCGAGCCGAGATACAACCTGCGCGCGCTCGGCAAAGTTTTTGCGCGCCAAATAGTTGGCCTTTTCGAGGAGGAGTTGTCGCAAGGTTGTTTCCGTTTCCCGGCGTTCGGACCTGATTGTTTTTAGTTTCTCACTCGCGTCGTCCTTGACGTTCCCTCCTGGGACGGCAATACACCGCGCGATTTCGGGTTCAAGGGTTGAGTCGATCCGAGTCAACGGCAGGGCTAACTCCGTAAGCGACGACATACTTTTTTCGTCCCCGGTGCTTCCGTCGATTGCATTCCAGATTGCGTTCGCCGCGTTCGCGGTGGTGGCTATGTCCGCGAGCGATGCGCCGGATAACACTCTGCCTCGTGTCGCCCCTAAAACCCAGGGTCGTATATCCCTGGTGCCCTCGAACACCTCTCTGGGGAACCGCCCGGTTTCCCGGAGCTCCGCCGTCGCGGATGTTTCGCGTAAAAGCCTTTGCGAATCCTCAAAGTCTTCCCCGAGAGGTAAAACGGGATCGCATGACCGGTACCCTAACGTCGTAGCCGTGAACGCGCGTACCTGCGCCGAAAGCTCTGGCCATTGCAACAGCACACGTGCTTCCGTATCAAGCTCCTCGGGCGTGGGTTCACGGCGTGCCTCGTCCTCATCATCCTCGTCCTCCTCGTCCTGGACATCAAAACTTGATGTCGCCGCCGCTCTACAACGAGAAGTGGAGGCTGTGCACCTGGCCTGTCGACTCGCAGGCGTCTCTATGACGCGAGAAGGACACCGCTTAGTGCGCGGCGCACATCCCGCCACCGCGAACGCCGCCGTGGACGCCATCGCGGCGGACGCCATCACCAGCGCGGCGCGGCGAGTTCTGCAGCCCATCGACGTCATCTATCCTTGATGGATAATCTTGGAACGAAAAAGCGAATAAAAAGCCGCCGAGAATCACATCGCGCGTCGGCGTGCGACATGCGACGCAGGGCGAAGGACGGCGCGAAGCGGCGAGGAAAGCCACCTAAGGTGCTGGACAGGAGTGAGGGTAAAAGGTCGGAGCCGCACAACTTTGTGCCTGACGCTGGTCCTGGGTGCGTCATCGCACATGGAGTAGGTGTGGAATGGGCACTTGGGAGCGAAAAAATCGACCCTCGAGACTACGATCGCGACGCTGTGTTTCCCGACCTAGCCGTGGACCCCGAAACTGGGACGCTCTCAGTGGTAAACGCCACAAATACGTCAAGAGTGGCGTACGTCACGGTGTACGACCACCCCGTGCTGAAACGAGACGGCACACAACACCCTGTGGGAAGGACCGTGGATTCCAATCGTACAGAAAGGCATTGTACAACTTTTATTTTATTACTGCCTCCGCGCATCATACTACACGCCGGGACGCTCACCTCTCCGTCATCGGAAATCGACAGCGACGTGCAGGACTGGCGTGAACACCCCGAGCCGGAAGATGAACATTGTCAAACCCTAGGGTTTCCCCTTGAGGGCCAAGAACCGTATCTGTGCACGCAAGGCGAAGGCGGGTCTTTGACGCACTTTTTCTCGGGCAACCTTCACGCGATTGATTTTCGGTGTCCTGTTGGTACCGAGTTAATCGCCGTGGCGGACGCGACGGTGATGGAGGTTTCGGACACCGAAACGTGCACCGGCGTGGCGACTGCGAACTTGTTCAAGTGGAACAGCGTGATGCTTAAGATTTTGAATGAGACTGATGGAAGTGGGGAAGAAAGTATCGACGGTGAACCAAACCAAAACAACCCAAAAAGTCCAGAAACAAAAGGTGGGGATTTATTCGTCGAGTACGTGCATATTAAAACTGGATCGGTTTGCGTCGCTGTTGGCGACGTCGTCAAGAAGGGCCAGAAGATATGCGAAAGCGGCAGTGTCGGGTTCTCACCAGAGCCGCATTTGCACTTTACCGCGTTTCGGTCGCGGGATAAAACAGCCGCGACGACGCGCGTGAGGTTTTTGTCGGAGGGCGGAGATGACAATGAAAATGAAAAAGTTGACAAACCGTTCCTTCCAATCGCTGGGCGGTGGTACGACAAGTCAGGCGAAGTTCCGCAGCCAGTGAGTTGCGATACCTAGACCTGATACTAGCAACACTGTATACCATGGACCTATACCAATAGTCACGAATTTCATTACACTGAATACGTCTTAACACGTCCCTCTGTCAATAGCCCATTTAGTTTTGCAGTTTCCTGAGCAGGTTTGAGCCGGTGAGTGCGGCGCCGAAGCCGACGATTGAGACGCCCGCGACGGCGGCTTGCGCTGCGATTTGCACAGCGGAGTCATCGGGGATGGCGTACACCGCGGCGGAGCCGGCGGCGGCCAGGGCGAAGCCCAAGAAAAGAATCGTGGAAGGGGCGCCGCGGTCGTAGATGAGGGCTTCGCCTTTCGAGAGCAAACCGGCTTTTTCGATGTCCGAAAGCGAGATGGAATCGGCAATGCCGAGTAAACCCAGCTCCTCCGCCGCGGTCACGGCTTTGCCGATCAAACGCAGCTCCGCGGCTTTGCCGATCACCTTGGGCTTCTGTTGCTTCGCAGCGGCGGTGACCTGGAGGTGTGGGTTGTGTGGAGCAGACAGAGGGTCAGAGTCTCGGAAGGGTGTGGACGACGGTTCGATGATGACGGATAGAGGTGCAATCAGATTCGATCGTGGGAGGTGACGGTGCACGTACCCGGACGTCACGCGTTTTGCGCGCGGTCGTGGCCTTGCGGGCGACGACGCGCGTGGAGACGAGCGAGGCGGACATGGTCATGGAGGCCATCGTGACGAGTTCACGTGGGGGTGTAAGTGATGGCAATGGCGAGCACGCTTTCCAGGCTGTCCACGCTGGCACATTTAGTGGTAAATCGTGAAATTTGCTTTTGCTTTGAAAGTTGAGCGGAGCCTTGATCAAGTACACATATTGATAAATGATATTCAAAGGGTCTTTGACCGGTGAGTGAAACAGAAGTTTTTGCAATCCCATTCAGCTTTGCGTACTCAGACAGGCGCTCAGTGCTTCACAGTGTACCTGCGGCGAGACGTCGACGAGCCACCGGGGTGTCGTTCGTTCGCTTGCCACAATGGGAGGTCCCACGACCGTGTTCGTGCGTAACTTGCCGTACACATGCACGGATGCGGGCCTTGAAGAGGCGTTCGGCGAGATCGGCCCTGTGAAGGAAGCGTTCATCGTGGCTGAGAAAGGCACCGGTGGCGCGAGCAAGGGGTTCGGGTTCGTGCAGTTCGCGCTGGCGGAGGACGCAGCTGCGGCGGTGGCGAAGAGCAAAACACACAAAGTGGATGGCCGGCCTGTGACTATCGACATCGCGAAGCAAAAGCCGAGCGCGAAAGGCGCGGGCAAGGCACCCGACACGAAAACCGGCGGCGGCGGCGGCGGCGAGGACGACGCACGTCCTGCGGCAGACGACGGCGACGAGAGCGACAGCGATGCTCCGAAAACCAAAGCTGCGGACGTGTCCAGGCCCAAGGGTCCTCCTGCTGGATCCTCAGGGAGTGGTGCTCCGTCCGGGGCACAGAGAGGACGCCGCAAGCGCGGAGCCGATGACGATGCTGATGCGGTTCATCCCGCGCTCGCCCCGAAACGCGCTGCGCGCTCCGTCGCGATTGCCGGGCTTCGTCTGGCAGGCGAGCCCGATGGGATCGACCCGGAAGCGGCACTGGATGCGGCGAGAGCGTGCGGAGGCGTGGAGGAGGTGCTTTCGCCTGCGCCGAAAATAGTCGTGGACCACGCGAAGCTGCGACACGACGGCGCCGCGCGAGGCGTCATCGTCGTGGTGTACACCTCCGAAGCGGTGGCGCAGTGCGCGGTGACCGCGCTGCACCGCGCCATGCCCGGTGTGGGCAAACGCAAGCAGCAGAAAGTCAAAGCGAAGCTGAAGGAAGGAGGCGTTGATACGAACGGTGTTGGTCAAACCGCGGGTGGTGTGGGGGTGGGGCCTGACGCGTCTGCGTCCGTGTTGTGGGCCCGCGCGCTCGGCGGGTGCGAAGGCGCCAAGCCCAAATCCTGGCGTGTGATTATCCGCAACCTCGCGTTCAAAGCCACGGATGACGACATCCGCACTGCTTGTTCCAAAGCCGGGTTCGTGTGGGACCTCACGGTACCGAGGGACTTTCACCGCAAACCGAAAGGGTTCGCGTTCGCGGCGTACACGTCGAAGAAGGACGCGGAGCGGGCGGTGAAGGAAGTGAACGGCTCGCAAATCGCGGGGCGGCCGGTGGCGGTGGACTGGGCGCTCTCAAAGCACACGTACGCGGAAGCGAAGGCCAAAGCGGAGGCGGCGGCGGAGGCGGAGGCGGAGGAGAGCGGGTCGGAGTCCGGGTCAGACAGCGGGTCGGATGAGGAGAGCGGGTCTGGGGAGCAGAGCGGGTCTGGGGAGCAGAGTGGGTCGGATGAGAGCGACGACGAGAGTGACGAGGACGCATCCTCGGACGTATTCTCGGATTCCGCTTCCGAAAGCGCCGGTGCTGATGAGATTAACACTGACCCACCTATAGGCGATGTCGATATGATGCACCGCGTGATGATGCGGGTGATGGACCACCCTGACGCTTCCGAGAACCCGGCAGAGACGCGCGAGGCGGACGAGAAGCGCGGGAGGAGTCGGCGGGAGCAGAGGGAAGCGGCGCGGGAGGCAAGGGTTAAGGAAAAGCAAGGTGCAAGTGAAGCAAAGGAGTCTGAAAAGGCTGCGAAAGCAAAAAAGGCGCTACAAACTTCTGACGGTTCTGATTCCGATGACGATACCCCCACCCCGCTGCCTGGCCACCAAAAGCGAAACACCCCCCCGTCCGACGGCGCGTCTGTTTTTTTAAGAGACGTCCCGACGGAGGCGACGAAGCAGGAGGTGTACGATCGGATGAGGAAGTTCGGCGCGGTGCGGAGCTGCCGTCTGGTGATGGACAAAGCCACTGGACGCCCCAAAGGCACCGCTTTCGTGGATTTTCACGAGCCTAAAGGTGCGGAAGCGGCGGTGCAGGTGGCTGAGAAGGATGAGGGCGGAGGGGTGAAAATCGCAGGGCGGCGGTTGTCGATCGCGTTAGCGGTGAGCGCATCGGAAGCGGCGGACCTGGCGACGGCGCGGTCCAAGGAAAACGCAACCGGCGGGAAACACAGGGACGGCCCACGTGATAACCGAAACCTGTACTTAGCGTCAGAAGGTCAGATCCACGAGGAAGGCCCCGCTGCGCGTGGAGTGAGCCAAAGCGATATCCAAAAACGCCGACGCGCCAAGGAGGAACAAAATTTGAAACTGAAAAACCCAAACTTTTTCATTTCCAAAACGCGGTTGCAGGTTCGGAACGTCCCGGTGGATGTGGACCAGAAACAGCTGAAGAAGGTGTTTTTCGACGCTGTTAAGCAACGCGCGACGCAGCAGAATCCGCGAGTGTTACACGCTAAGTTACTTCTCGACGCCTCCAGACCGGATGAAAACGGAAACCCGCGATCGCGCGGCATCGGCTTCGTCGAGTTTGACGAGCACGAACACGCGTTAGCCGCACTGCGCGCTTTGAACAACAACCCCACGACGTTCGGGTCTCAGCGACGGCCTATTGTGGAGTTTGCTGTTGAGGATGCGCGGGCGGTGAGGAAGTTAGAGAGGAGACGAGACGCCCTGGACAAAGCACAGAAGGAACGGAACGAAGCGAACGCGCTCGCAAACCCGGGTGGTACCCGGAACGATTCGAACAACACCTCCGGGGACAAGAAAAAGACGCGCGGACAGAAACGCCGCGAGCGGGAGAAGGAAGGCGAGACGGGCGCGGTGAAAATGCCGTGGGGGAACAAGAAAAAGAAAGCGGGTGATGAGGAATCTACGGGGGGGGCGAAAGAAGGAGCTAAGACGCAAGAACTTGCGAAGAATGAGAAGGCCGAACCCAAACCCAAACCTGTCAATCCGAAGAAAACAGAAAAGAAAAAGCGCCGACGCGACGAAAGCTCGACGCCTTCCCAAAACGGTGCTTCTTTCGAGAAGAGCCGGCGCGGGCGTGACGAACCCGTGGGGCGGTCGAAAAAAGGTGAAAGGAGGGATAAAACGGATGACTTAGTGGACCGATACGTCGCGAAAGGGAGTGCGAAAGACGGCGCCGGGAAATCTGGGGGCGAGAAAAAGCCCGGACGCTGGTTCGACTATTAGCGTTTACATAGAATGACAATCCTTTAGTATCAAGAGGTCATACTGTGATACTGTTTTTTGAACGCTCCTATAGACCGTAACCAACGCATCGGAGGGAACTTTTTCGGCACATATTTTCTCATAAGTCTTTCTTGTCTGGCCGAATGTGAACAATCTTTTCCACTGTCTCTCTCCACTGTCCAAAGATTTGGAATCCCTCAGCGGTTATTCGTTTTTGGCGCAGAATCTACGTGGCCAAAGGCACCCAGTCGAGACAATTTGACGGTCTGTAACCGCTACCCTAATTCCTGGGAGGTCGTTATTTGTCACACAGCCTAACTATAAATTAACCATATGGGGGCTGCAAAAACTTTGGCCAGAGCCAAAAGGCGAGAAATACGATTGCAAATTATTACTAACTGTTTTCCCATATAAACGAGTCATCAAAAGCTCGATTATTTTCGCGGGTTTTCCGTGTTCGAGTACTCCCCCCAGCCAACCAAATACCTTTTTCTCCGTCGATCACGTTTTGGCCATCATTCATCCCGTGCGTCGCCGCTGCGGCCCACCCGCTCTCAAGCCACCCTCACGGAAACACTCGTGCGTGCGATAGTACGCGCTCTCACTGCCTTCCTCTCGACCTCGGTCGTCTCGAAAGCTTGTCGGAGCGCTCGCGTCCGCGCACAACACTGAGGTCTGCACCGAAGGCCATCGAAAACAAGCCTCGTCAGCGCTCTGCACCCGGACTGCGCGCAGTCCCCGAACTACGTTCGTTCGCCTACTACGCCTCACATATCGCCATCGATACGCCGAGTTATCGATACCCCTGAGTTGATTCCTGTATCGAATCATCCTATGTGCCCTCCCACCGCGAAGACACCTGCGCACGGCGATCGCCACCAAGTGGTCGTGATAGGCGGCGGCATCGCGGGTTTGACTTGCGTCAAGATTTGCCAAGATCACGGCCTCGACGCGCACGCGTTTGAGCGCACAAACGACCTAGGCGGGGTGTGGAACCACACGTACAAGAACGTGCGCTTGCAGCAGCACAGGGAGGACTTCAAGCTCTCCGGAACTGAGTGGTCGCCGGGGGTGAAGGACTTCCCGGACGCGAAGGCGGTGGAGCAGTACGTGGGGAAATTCATCGCCGAGCACAATCTGAGAACCAAAGTATCGGTGGGCATGGAGGTTGTTTCCGCCGTGAAGGAAAGCGATGCGGAGAAGTCTGACTGGCTTGTTCGTCTTTCGAACGATAAGGTCGTTCGATGCGCACACGTCATCGTCGCCACCGGGGCGCTGGGCAAGCCCAAGTTCTCCGACGCGCTTTCCACCGTGTTCGACGCCTTCGCGGGCGAAGTGCTGCACAGCAGCGAGTATTTTGATGCCGAAAGGTTCCACGGCAAGGACGTTTTGATCATTGGAGGTGGGTCTTCTGGGGTTGAAATTGCCGTGGATCTCGCACGCGCTGCGTCATCTACCACCATGTCCCTGCGTTCCGACCCCGATTGGGTGTTCCCAAGACACGGCGCTTTCGGGAAATCCCTACGCCTGTGCGGCGCCGGCGGGAGTAAGCCGCTCTGGCTCCGGAACCTGCTCGCTCGAGGAACGTTCCGGTTGAAGTACGGCAAGCTGTCACTGAAGTACGGCCTCGAACCCGCGAACGCGCCTTTGAACCGCCGAATCGTGGTGAGCGACGAGTTCTACCCCCTAGTAGCGCACGGCGCGATTCACGTCAACCGCGGCGGCGTGAAATCCGTCTCCGGCTCGGAAGTCACGTTCCACGACGGCTCCAAGCGTTCGTTCCACGCCGTGGTATTGTGCACCGGGTATGACGTCGCCACGTCACAAGATTCTCACCCGTATTTGAAGGAACAAATGGACAAGAGTTTGACAAAGGGTACTACTTCCGGTAAAAACGATACCAACAGGCTCGAGTTTTACCTCGGGTGTTTCCTGCCTGACCTCGCGGATGTGTCCTTCGTGGGCGGCTGTTTCGGATTCGCCGCCGTCCCCAGGATCGCGGAGCTCCAAGCCAAAACAGTGGTGAACGTGTTGTGCGGCGTCAAGACGTTGCCCGACCCTGTGACGCAAAAGAAACGCATCAAAAAAGTTTTGAAAACGAAAGTGCAGAAAGGGAACACAAACGTGTACACTGCGAACGGGTATTACCGCCGGCTGTTGGAGGCGAGTGGCGAGTTAAATAGCGCGAGCGCGGTGGGCGTTTCGGTTGTCGCCAATGGCGTTGGAGTGCTTGCATCGGTGCTCGCCGTAGGAACTGTAATCGCTTCGAAAGTTACCCAGCTGAAGGATAAAAAATTTGCACAAAAAGAAACCTCGAAAGCGCTTGCGGTGGTTGCCGGCGTTTTCGGCGTAGCGGGCGAACTCGTGAACCGATTCGGACGCTTGAAAGGCGCCTCGCCAGCCACGGTGACTCAGATGCCTCCTGACTCGAAGTCGAACGCTGATCAACGCAGTGACGCTGCGGACAAGCTTCAACAACCGCACGCGCATTTGCACACCAGCGATTCAGTGCTGTCCATGGGCTCCATCGGCGGCGGCTCTGAATCGAGCGCCTCGTCGAGCGCCAGCGCGCCTGGCAAGTCCCCCTCGCCCACCTCGCCGATCAAGATGGCAGAAGACACCACTTCTGAGGGTCAGAAGATCGCGTCTTCCAGGTTCAAAACTCCGAAGGAACAGGTCCAGGACGCGTACGATACGTGGGCGGACGCGTACGAGCACGACTCGCTTGAAAAGCTGGGATTCGCTTCGCCGAAGGCGTGCGTGGATACGTTTTTGAAGTTCTGCCCGCCCCAGGGCAAGGACGTGCTTGACATTGGAGCCGGCACGGGTGTGCTTGCGAACATGATCTGCCAGCGGGGGCACAAAGCGAAGAACTTCGACGCCATGGACTTGAGCCCTGGGATGTTGAAGCATTTGGTAAAGAAAGGCATCTATAACAAAGTCGAGGCACATGACATGAGTAAATACCCGTGGCCGTTTCAAAGCAATAAATACGACGGCTCGATGTGCAACGGAGTGCTGATCTACGTGGACGACCCGGCGTGCTTGGATGAGTTCGTCAGGGTGGTGAAACCAGGGGGGGTGTGCGTCATTATGTGGAGACATGACGGGTACCCCGACTACGAGGCGAAGGATTTGGAGCTGCGTGCCCAAAAAAAGTGGGAGCTCATCCACAAGACGCCGGACACGCGGAACTTCGACAACATGGAGTTTGGCGAGAACAACGAAGAGGATGTCATCTTCAACCAGTGGGTGTTTCGGGTGCTGGAGAATTCCCCGGAGGTTGAGCTGTGAGATACGTTGAAGGAGACGTCCGGACGTACCCGAGCTGGGCATTCAAATATATGCCCTAAGAGGGGTTGTTCGAGGCGGCAGAGTTGACATGTTTATAGTGGGATAGTCTGGCAGTATGTTAGGACTGTCCGTTTATAGTGTATTAACTACTATTGTGATGATATCTAATATTCATACAATACGATGTCTTTCGTCTCTATCCTGCTATGCTCTATGCTACGTGGTCGAATAAACAACCCTTTCAACCCTATCAACGTCTATCGCCCGTTTCTGTTCGTCACCTTGCTCATCGTGGCGCGGCGCGGAATCAAAAGCGCATCCGCATCGTCGTCGCTTCCGTCGTCCAAAATATTCTCACTGTTTCCGCTGTTGCCATTTGGAACACCCAAACTTGGTGTATCCGCCACCATGCGCACGCTGGCCGGTAATATACACGGCGCACACTGGTTCGCGGCGATTGCAACTCGGGCTAAGCGGTTGACCCACGACGGAGGGACCGTTCCAGTTAACTCCAAACACATTTGCTCCACAAACACGTTGCAATTGCGTTCCAAAAGGTGGTACGTGTTCCCGTGGAACTTGTGGTCCAGCTCCGCGACCACGGTGGCGACCTCGCCGGGGGTCATATCAGTGTACCCCACGATCTCCGTTGACCGAAACCGTGCGGGGTGGGGGGCCTCCCGAGGCGCGGTTTCGAAGATCCCAGATGACGCATGGTCGTGCCCACCGAACGCGTACTCACGCCCGTGCACTTCGAGCCCGGAGTGGAAGATGCCCACTCCTAGCAAATACGCGTAGTCGTTGTACTCGGAAAGGTCGTACACGTTCACAGCCACGGGCGTGGGCATCGCGTCCCCTGACGCGAAGGCCGCGCGCCTTTCGTTCTGAGGAGGCCGCGGGTCGTGGAAACTGATTGCCGTCGTGTCATATTTTGCACTTAAGTCTCACCCTGGTGTGTAGTTCGCGACGCGCGCAAGGCTGCGTGCGAGGCCTAAATTTCGCGCCTCTCGCAGCTTGCTTTCGCGAGCACCGAACACGTGCGACCTCACGCCACCACGTGACTCACGGACGCCTTCGTGACGCGCCTTCCTGCACCGTAGTCCTCTGGATTGGCGACATACCGAATCTGGCTTAATTCAATTCGCCTCACACATCCTCTCCTCTCCGGGCCAAACGACCCGCGCGTTGCGAAAAGAGGACCGCTGAAGTGTAGCACTGCTCCAGACGGAGACACGAGCGCGCGAACACGAACACGCGATGACCATCCGTTTCATCCTTTTAGTAAACAAACAAGGCCAGACCCGCCTCGCTTCTTACAACGAGATCGTCCCCAAAGATGAGAGGCTTCAGATCGAGGGTGAAATCGTGCGCAAGTGTTTGACGCGCGGGGACAAGGCGTGTTCGTTCGTGGACCATCGCGGGCTGAAAGTCATATACAGAAGGTACGCGTCGCTATATTTCCTCGTCGGTGTGGACTCCGACGAAAACGAACTTCTGATGTACGAGTTCGTACACGCCGTCGTCGAGACGCTTGATCGGCACTTCGGAAATGTGTGCGAGCTGGACATAATGTTCCACTTAGAAAAAGCGCACTTCGTGCTGGACGAGATGGTCGCCAACGGCGCGGTGCTGGAAACGAACAAAGCCATCGTGCTGGACGCGGCGACGAAGTACGCCGCGGACAACGTGGAGAGGTAGAGGGGGTGAATAGAGTTGTATCATAGTAATTTGATTTTGAATAGAAAAGGTTGTTGTCATGACGTGAAATTTACAAGACTTTATCTAGCCTGTCCACGCCTTCAGAAATCGACCCGTCAGCCGCGAAGCCGCCGGGCCTGTACCGTCATTTGACCGCCTTGCCTCCCCTGATGAGCAGCAAAACGCGGCGCATACCTCCTTCAGTGAATATGTTCGCAAAGGAAGCTCGGCGAGAGGGGGAGGAGGCGATGAAAAGCGCGAAGAAGACCGCGGCGAAAAGTAACGCGCCGAACGAGTTGAAACCGCCGTCGTCGTCACCGCGTTTATGTATCTTCACACCCAACGCAGTTCTTTTTGAGTTTCTTTTGCCAGTAGTTTCTTCTTTCATATCGCCTCCAATTGCGACTCTCGGCGCCCCGACTCCATGAAAAAACTTGGTGAGAAACACTTGTGTGGTTTCTTCGTCCCACCGAATGGTTTCGCCGCTTTTCCCGGCGCCGGTGATCGGCGCGCGGCAATTTTGACAAGTTTTTGAATCAGGCCATTGCACTTTAGGAAACGCAGGGTCACCCGACCCGACGCCTTCGCCGTTCTTCTCTTGTTCCGCTAGTCGTGCATTGACCTTGTTGTGCGCTTTCCAAAGCCACAGCTGCGCGTCGCGAACCATTGTGATTTCGGAACCTGTTTCCTCGTTGGCCATGGCCAAAAAGTGCGACCGGCACTCGTCGCAGGGAAAAAAGTGCTCGATCCACCCCACCATGGCTTTGAACCAAACAGCACCGCCATCATCACTACCGTTACCTCCCGGCGCCCTCGCCGCTAACGAGTGGAACAGCATCCACAGCCCGCACGTGTATCCCCGCTTGCCCTCCTCGGACCCCGCACACGAGCGCCACGGGGTTTCGCGAATTGAGAAATCGGGATCGGAGATTTCGTCGATTACTTTTTTCTTTCTTTTGTTGACAGTATTGACGTTATTCTCCAGCAGTTTCCCCAATCCATCGCCGCAGATTCGAACCGCGCCTAGCCTTTTCCGAATGCCGGCCATGTCCCCGTCCTCTGTGGGCCACAGTGTGTCGAATTTCCCTACCAAGACCGCGGCGCCGTCAACGCAGACTCGCAGCGGGTGACTCGACGCCATCAATTCTAAAAATCCGAAAAACGAATCGCGCGCCTCCGGACGGAGCAGGTTAGGCGAGGTCATCTCGTGCCACGCCCGGACGGTGGCAATGGCGATGTCGTGCAAATCAGCGTGAGGCGATTGGTTTTTTGAGTCCTTTGAGTCTCCATCAGCATCAGCAGGAGGTACCGCGTTTTCTGTTCCCTTCGCTTTCGCTTTCTCCGCCGCTTTGGTCTCCGCCGTCTTGGTCTCCTCCGTCATTGTATATTTCCCCCCGGTTTCCTTTCCGATGGCATCTAACACATCAGCCGCTGTCCGCACCCCAAGCTTCATCAACCCCCCCGCGTTCTCCTTCTCCTTCTCCGCTTTGAACTGCGCCAGCGTGCCGAACAAAATCGTGGGGTACCCGCGGATGTGAAACGAATGACACATTTCCCTCTCCGCGACGCAATCCACGGAGAACACGGTGACGTGTGGGTTTGGTCGCTCGCCTCCAACCGCGTGCTCGCCTTTGTTGAAGTACGCGGCGACGGTTTCCCACGTGGGGCCGAAGTTCTGGCAGTGAGGACACCAAGGCGCGAAGAACTCGAACGCCGCGAACTCGCCGTCGTCTGTCATCTTGCCAATATCATCGTCCGCGCCTGATGACGAAAGGTGCACCGCGGAAGGCGCCACCGCGGACTTGGCGCAGGAGCTGGGAATGGAAACCGCGAACAGGGTGCACAACAGCACCACAGCACGTGCGTTGCACAGACGTGTACCACCCATGTCCTCTCCACCCGCGGGCCAAGCCCGCGCAGATGCAACTGCGATAAGAATGAGGCCGCGTGCACAAGGTCACTTTCGGGACGATCGATAAAATCGACAAAATACTATCAGGTTCCGGTGTCGCTTCCGACCGTACCGGTTCTGGATCCGCGACCATCACGTGGAAGATAACTCCTTGAAAGGTCAGAAGGGTTGATAGCTAACTTATCACTACATCTCTTTTTTTCAATCACTTGCTCATCTCCACTCGCTCATCGCTACACGTGCGCGTCGTGTCATTTCTGTCATCGCCTCGCGCCAGCATCTCTGAGAATCTTAACAATCGCCGCGTGTTCCCCTTGAGCGACGTTAGCAACGGGTGTCAGTGATATGGACAGCGGCGTATCGCCGTCATCCGGCGCCTTGTTGCCGTCCGCACCCGCCTCGAGCAGCGCCCGCATCACCGTCTCGTGGCCATTTTGAGTGGCGAAGTACAGTGGCGAGCGGCGTCGCGCCGTCATCACTCGCCTTGTTGATGGCTGCGCCCGCCTCAATCAGCGCCCGCACCACGGCCTCGTGGCCCTTTCCAGTGGCGATGAACAGCGGCATCCTGCCGTTATCCCCTGCCTTGTTGACGTCTGCGCCCGCTTTGATCAGCGCCCGGATCATTGTGAACTTTCCAGTCGTTTAGTTGGCAAGCCCGGTAGCAGTAATACGCAAACACGCTGTGCTTCAAGCACTTGTTGCACTTCTTCCTCGCTTCCAACCCGTAGAAAAGGCAAATGTGATTCGACTTGGCGGATCCCGACGAAATAGGTGAGTCGGCGTATGACGCCATGGAGGCGGCCCCTGAATCGCGCGCAGTCGGGTTTGACGACATGCGCGGGAACTGATACGCGTTGCGCCGTGTGCGCGTCGGGGTTGTGGGGGTTTGGCCGGCAGCCCTTTCTCCGAACTCAGATTCAATCTCATTGCTTTTGGGTAGATGAAACGTCGGTCCGTCCGAGGGACCTGGAGAAAATCAACACGTGTCTTACAGTTAAAATCAGTACGTCCTCCTCTCCCTCACTTGCTCCCCCCAGTCGCGGCGAGGATCTTGGCGATCGTCGCTTCTTTCTTGTGCACTACATGCTCAAGTGCGGTGAGCCGCTTTTTGAGCGCAGCGGTTTCGTCGAGTTCCGAAACCTCCTCTTCCGCGTCGTCCTTTTTTGCCACTTTCGCAAACGCAGCCTCCGCTTTTTCGATGAGGCGCGTGATGAGTGACATACCCGCCACCACGCCGATGACAGTACCCGCCACTGCTAAGGACCAGATGGCGATGATGATATCCATGATCTTGCCCCCCATGCTGTCGGGCTCCACGTCCGTCAACGGCGCAGGAAGGCCGCACAACATCGAGGTGACGTAGTAGAACCCGTCGACGATGGGCCAGCCTTCAACCTCCGCGAGGATTAAACCGAAGAAGAACGCGATGATGATCACGAGGACGGGAACGATCAGGAACACGAACGTCAAGAACGCGATGAGCTGGGTCCCGAACGAAGGGCTTTCATGCTTGGCGATGCCGGGCTCGGCCGGGGCCGCCGTGTCGGGGGGCATCTCCTGGGGGGGCATGGAGACGCGCGGTCAACAACTGACGCGGCTGGAATTCAACGTACGCGTTTTGCTGGACTTCGGTCGAACTTCGAAGATTTTTTGGATATTTCAGGCAACGAACTTTTCACACCCCCCCTCTTCTACAACCGCTATTCATGTTCTACCTAACCCCTCGTCCCCCTACCCCTCGTCCTCTGCTCGCGGCGCGTCCAGAACCCTGGGAAGCCGGGCGGCTATGAACGACAACCCGAAGAAACAGCCAGAGAGCAAAACGAAAGGCCACCACGTAGGCGGCACTGTTTCCGCGATGTCGAATTCGACGCCGTTTCGATTTTCAGCGTTTTCAGCACCGTCGCCCACTAGCGTCCGCGTGGCGTGAACCATCGCCGCGATGAGCCCCCCCCCGAAAACAGGCGCGGCAGCCCTGGCGACGTTGGTGAACGTCCCCGCGAACCCGTTCACAGCGCCTAGGGATTTGCGGGGCGATGAGTTGTTCAGAATCAGCGAAACGCCGCCCATCACGATTGGGCCGGCACACCCTCTGCCTAAAGCGAACAACACGATCATGGTCCAAGTCACTGCTTCGTGTCCCGCTTTTTCCGCGTGCCACGCGAGCGGGTGCGATAGGTAAATAAACCCGTTCGCGAGTAGCGCCCATCGCACCGCCGTGGTCACGCCGAACGTGTTCGCCAACGCGCTGAACAGCGTGGCGGCGAAAACTAAAATGATAAAACCCATGACGCCGCCGAAGGTGCCGATATCCACGGCGCTAAACCCCAACCCGCCGTTTTCAACGGAAGTGGCCATCCAAATCGGCGTCAGCTCAGCGCCGGTAATGGTAATGAACGCGCACCACACCTGGGCGTGCGTCGCCAGGCGCACGTTGCGGTCGGAGTGCCACGGAGGAGTTGGAGTGGGATGACGACTCTTCCCGAGGTCCGACGAACTCGTTTTCGTTTTGTCTCCCTTCCCTTTCCCTTTTTCGTGTTTCTCCGGGGTGAGTAACCTCGTGGTGTCTTCCCCGTCTGATTCGCTCTCGTCGCTCTCATCCACGCCAACCTCGATCGTGGCCCAATTCTCAGTTTCACGGGAAGCGCCAACCGCGTTTGTATCATCCTTTCCGCGTTTTGCTTTTTCTGAAGGTGACGCCTTTTTCGCCGCCACTTCATCCCTCCCCCCTCCGCTCCCCACCACCGCGACGGACACCATCTCGATTTCGTGATCGTCATCCGGTTCATTTACAGTTTCTTTTCGCGTTTGTGAATTACTCGAATCATTCTCGGGTATTCTCATGAAGAGAAACGCGAACGCCCAGAGAAATATTCCCAGCACCCCCACCCACGCCGTGGATAGTAAAAAAGGATACTCGCGGAACGTAGAGGCGTGGCACTTATTGAACAAGGGCGAGGAATTTGAATCATTTGTGTCAGATGCATTGGGGTCCCCGCCGCACGGGTATGCTAGCAGCGCCGCCACGGTGGGTCCAATAGATGACCCGAGACCGTAGGTAACGCCGAACGTAGAAAACGCCTTCGCGGAGTTGGTTTTGTTTGAGATTTTGGCCATGGCGCTCTTTGTGAGGGTCATCACGCCATCCACGAAGCCTGTTGAGGCTCGTAAGGCGACTGCCCAGTGGAACGAAGTCACTGTGCCTAATGCAGCGGTCAATATTGTCGTAACAAAAGCGGAGATTAGCATTGTTTTTCGGAAACCCATCGGGCCATCCCCCGCCCGTCCCCAAGCGTAGCTACTCAGCGCGCTGAACCCCGGTTTCGCGGCGATCATCAGACCCGCGTGCGCCGCCGCCTTGGCCTCATCAACAGCGCCCCACTCCCTGACCATGAACACCGCAGTGCTGAACACCATCGTGGATGACAATATCGAAATCATGGAGAGAGCCTGGATGCCGAACACGGCGTACCAGTCCAAGGCATCGCCGCTCGGCGTGTTCTGCAGGCTTGACAAACTGACGAAGGAAGCGGAGTTTCGTAAACGGCTTAACCGGCCCCGAAACGAGACCAGCGCGGATTCCATCACACGCGCCCCCGAGCCTCCTCGCGCCCACGCCTGTGAGGAACACGGAGAGGAACACGTGACGTCAGCGAAGGTTGCCGTGTCGGAAAGAAAAAAAACAAACTTGTTTTCTTTTTTCTGAATATTGACAGTCTGGCGGAGAAGACTAGTCTACGTATCAGGGTCGCTCGACACTCTCCTCTCCCCCCCCTCCTTCCCTCCCTCCCTCTGTTTGAGCCGCCGTAACAAGTGCTCTATCCGCGCTCTTCGCCCGTCCGCTTCCTCCACCACCGACGGAAGCGCCGCGAGACGCCCGCGAAGCCACTCGGCGCCGTGCCGACTCTCCCCTGATTCGTCCCCAAAGGCCTCGTCGTCCCCACTGCTGTTGCCCCCAACCCTCCCAGTGGTCCGCCCGTCCCCACTATCCCCGTCAAGCGGCTCCACGAGCTCCCCTTCGTCCACCAACGCGTACGCGTCGTACCGCCCTAAACGTTGCCGGCACAGCGGACACTCCCTGCTCACGGCGAGCCAACGCAGGTAACACTCCTCGCAGTACGCGTGCCCGCACTGTGTCACCACCTCAAGTGTCCCGTCCATACATATCGAACACACCCCGTCGTCGTCGTGCGCCGTAACAGGTCTTGGCGCGACGCTAGCGGCTCTGCGAGAGGCTGCCGCGGACGCGGGCGTGGCGTCCACGGCGATGCGGTGCATCGCCGGCCGAATCAGCGTGTAAAACTCCGCCAACGTCGCGCGACGACACGGCCCGGCCACGATGTCGTACTCAGCGTCTTCTGAGTCACCCTGGGTGACTTCATCTAGGGTACCTACTTCGTCTGCAGAGCTGATAGTAGTCGTGGCCTCGTCCTCGGCACCCTCTCCCGCGACAATCGCCACCTCCTCCAAGTCGACGCACACCGTGCCCATCATGGATGCCAATCTGGGACCGAGCCGAAGCGCTCGGAAGAACGCTTCTTGCCCTATGCCTGGCTTGTACACCAACGTGGCTCGGTACCTCCACCCGGCGCGGGGCGTCACTCCCAGGTTGGGGTTCGCGAACGCCCTGTTGACCTCCCCGACATCATGCAACGCGGTGGCGAGGTTGAGTTTAGGCCCTTGAGGGCCAGCGGTGACTCGACTCACACACCTCGCGATGGTCTCGCGTTCCCGTAGGACCAACTCCTCGACGTTGTCGATGATAATGCGGCCCACCACGAACGCGGCGAACACCGCGACCGCGGACATGGAGGCTACCTGAACGAACGCGCGCGGCGCCGCGCCCCTCCAGTGTGAAGGAGAGTGTCGTTGTTAGCAGATTAAGGCCACCTGGCCAAAATCAGCAGAAGTGGTACCGATATTGATGATGAGTGCATCATCGGCACTCCTCTCCGCGCGCCTGGGCGACCTGGTGTCGACGTCCGTTGCGATGTCGACGGCGTGTCGATCCGCGGTGTGCCGAGAAACTTTCGTCCCCGCAGCCGGGACGTCGCGCGGTCGCGCGTTGCGTCGCGCGACACGTCTTCCGTCGTCATCCGGGGACGATGTTTCGACCTCGCCTTGGTGGGCATCCCTCCCAGAAGTGCACGTCCTTGTGTTCAACCCCGAGTCTCCCTCCGAGGCGCTGTACACCGTATCCCGCCGCGACGGCGACTTCGCGGCGAACGACTTCGTTGCGTTCGAGAGCCTACAGGACGCGACGAGGGCGTCCGTCCGGGTGAGCGACCAGCTCGGGGAGATGCCTGTGGTGGACTCGGTGGATCCAAGAGTCATTGTTTTCCTCGCAAACCAGTGCGGGTACGGCGTCGACGTGGTTCCCTCCGGCATGGCGTTCGAACCGCCAACAGTTTTGATCGACGAAAGTTCTTCTACCGATGAAAACAACCAAACAACCTCAACCGATTCCGACGTCCTGGCGATTTCCACCGCGGACTTGAAAAAGTACCTCGCGGATGGCAGCGACTTTAGCGTCGCGAGTGACGGTTTTTTGCAAACTGACGAAATGAAAACAATGGACGCTCGGAGAAGAGCGGCGGCTGTGATGCGTGCTGCTCTGGTGTCACCGGTGCAACGCGTCCGCGGTGCTGTGACAGACGCCGTGGACGCCCCAGCGCGCTCCATGATGACCCCGATGCGGGCGATTCAACAAAGCGTGCGCCGCGCGTCCGGAACGCCGTGGGGCCGGGAAAATTTAGATATCATGTGGGGAGAAGAGACGCCCGTCCCGAAAGCAGCGCAAGCCGTGTACCGAGCGCTGATAGTGATAGCCGAGAAACGGCTGAACGAAATGGACCAAGAGGGGTGAAGAGGAGGGAACCGGAGGGAAGGAGAGTGCCGTAGTAGGTGTAGTATTTAGGATACGTGTAGATTAGTCTTTAAATAATACCTTTTTGTCTTATCACAAGCGTGTTTTGTGAAAGTAAACACCAAAAACCTATCAACTCTGTTCATCGACTTCGTAATCGTCATCGTCTTCCGACGACAAATCCTCCGCCTCCGCTGGTGCATTTTCATTGTGATTACCCTTCTTCTTTCCTTCCCCGAAACACGCGAAGCACCCGGGTTTTTTAACTTCCACGTTGGTCGTCAAGGCGTCGGGCAACTCGGTGGTTTTCAGAGTTTTTTTCTTCAGTTTTTTCCGACCCGGCGGCGACTCGACGATTTTCAAGGAGAGGTCTTGCGCTTCCTCAGAAAAGCGCACGCTCTTCCCTGTGTCTTCGCTGCCTGGCGTGTCAATCCTGTACACGAACGACGGACTGGTCAAGTCACCGTCAATCTCCGCGTTTTCAAACTCCGCGTCGAGCGCTTTTTTGCGACGGAACATCCCTTTCTTTTTTTTCTTTCCGTCAGCGGGTTTTGGGGGGGTTCTCCCGGGTGACATTACTGAGGTCTCTGAATGACCAGCTTGCTCATCCTCTCCACCCTCTCCCATAGGGTTCAGCTCGTAGAACACGCTCGCGTCCATGGGCTGGAACCGGAACATGAAGTGCGCGGCGCCACTTGTAACGCCTTTCAGCTCCACGCGTTCGAAAACCGCTTCGCCCAGTGACGCGAGCGATTTCCGGACCACCGCGCGCAGCGGCACGTCTGCTTCGCCCATGAAGTCCTTCCCCACGATGTCTTCGTCCCAGCACTCCAGCTTGATGGAAACGCCCGGTGTTAACAGCTCGTCCGGCGTGACGAAAAACTCAGTGGACGCGTCGAACGTGGGGTTCAACGTCTGCCGCGCCGTTTGCGACTTCCACTTTTGCGTTTTCAACTTGAGCTTGAAATACGGATCGCTCGAACCGGACGTGTCTTTTGAGACTAACTGCTCGCCCCGGACCAACGTGACGTGTAGCAACCCATAAAGGTGCGGCTTCAACCTCTCAATATCAGCATCGTATTTTTTCTTTTTCTTTTCTGATTTCCGGTTCGTGCCGAACTCAACGCCGTCCAGCTCGCCGCCCAACACCGAGGAGACTAGGTATTCGACGTCATCTTGGATCCTTTTCGCCTCCGCTTTCGCCGCCTTCGCCGCCCTCTCCGCGTCGGTTTCGTTCGGGTCAAACTTCTCAAGCATCTTCTTCACGAAGCCTTTCTTGTCCACCACGCCCTTAACGGCTCGCTGTTCGAGCATCTCTCGCTTCGCGGCTTCGCCTGAGGACGCGAGCGCGGCTTTCGTGCGATTCACGTCCGCGGATAGCGGAATCAACCGCAACCTTAAATCCAGCGTCCCCGCCGCTAACGCTTTGCGTCTTCGCGGGTCGTTCCCGTCATACCCCCCCCCGTCGTTCATAATCGAGTACGCGCTTTTCGTGAGAATCACGCGTTGTGCAACATCCTGGAACGGCTTTAGGTTTTTCAAATTCACCCGGCCAGTACCCATGGTGGTTTGGAACAACGAACCGGAGTCCTCCTTCTCCGTGTCTTGCCGTTCCAGCTTGGCGCCTTTCTTGTATGATTTTTTAACGCCGCCGATGTTGTACACCCGTCTGCGAACTCTCCTGGTCCACCCACAAAGCGCGCCGCTGATCTTCCCCAGGGTCTTGCTCACCTTCTTCACGCCTGCGTCCTCCGAGAACGCGCTGTAATCGCAAACCGCTAACGATACACTCTGCGTGTGCGGGTCGTCGATAATGAGCTTGAACGTTTCGTTCCACTTTGGATTTAGAGATCCGACCACGACGGAAGACTTTCTTCCGTCACGTTGGGAGCCTGTAATTCGGGTGTTCACAAAAGGATCAGATTTCCCAAACGCCCGAACGTTCTTCAAGTTGTTCCCCTTCACAAGCGTCACCTCCAAGACCGCCCCCGCGTCCCCCTTGCTCACCCCCGCTTTTTCGTTTTTATTCGCTATTGGAATTTTAATGTATTTCGGCCACACCAGCGCTTTGGATAACCCCTTCGCGATGATCTCTGTTATACTTTCTTTCACCCCGGGGAACATCTCTATATCGCCGCCTACTAGCGATAACGCAAAATCAACCTGGGGTTGGTCCACGAACGCGATTTTCATCAAGTGGAAACACGGGAGCTTGTCGTCGAACTTTCCTAAAACGATTCGCAGCGGGCCTAAAAGTTGAAGCTCGGATAACCGCACCTGTAAGGTTAGGCCCATGATGACCACGTCTAAAACTAAAGTCGGGTCGCCGCACCATCTGATGTCTAGATCAAGCACCACCTCATCGTCCCCGGACGTAGCGGTTTCTCGTTTGAAATTAGCGCGCGCCTTTCGGACGGACAGCACGTTTAACGATTCATTGCCTAATTTGAATTCGCGGAAGGATAATGAGATGCCTAACGGCGTGATCTTCGCGAGAATCTTACCGAGCGCCGCGCCGATCTTGTCTGAAAGCGCGGTGGATAAATGCGGCCACAGCTGGGTTATGATTCCGTTGAGCCAGACACTAGTTTCGTACCCAGGGCGCTTGCACCACTCGGGAAGGTCCGCTACGATTCCCCGCAAGCCGCCCGCGGAGACGAACGTTTCAGAATCAGTGTGGTTTAATAAATACGGGGTTAACAATCGTCTCGCGACCAATTGCTTCTTCTTCAGCTTGCCGCGCTCGGTGCCGCGGCCCTGAGATGGGGGGGAGGGGAGGGTGAATGCGTCAGTGAAATGCTATAATGAGTCAGTGGTGTGACAAGTGTAACACACCGTACAGGTCGTTCGACTCATCAATGGATGGACAGAAAAGAAATTCGTTTATCCCGAAGTCGTCCCCGAAGCGGTTGGGAATCGGGGGATCACAAGAGAGCGGTGAGACATGTCTAGTGTACGCACCAGCTTGAATCCCACTCCGAACATAGTTAGTCGCCTGAGCCAGTCTAACACGTCCTGTGATGCGGAAGGGAGCGGTGGGTTAGGAGGGAAGGGGTCAGGACGTGGGGAGTGGAGCGCAACGATTACGCACGATGCTAAAATGCGCAATCAATCGTGTTGTTGAACGATTGTGCCCAAAGCAAGCGGGACATGCTTGCGGTTTCGCGTGACACGTACCGGCGGTAGATTCGTCGTGGCGCTCGCCACGCTCAGTGCGGAAAGCGGCTTGAGGAGCGCAGCCATGACGCCGAAACCGACGCCGAGGCCTCCACGCGACAAGGTCTGGAGAGATCGATGACGGAATCTTGTTAAAAACACCGGAACCACTACAGTGCCGAGTTTTGGGGACGCGGGGAGCTCGATTTTTTTGGCTACAAAATGTTACACGTCGTCTCGCTCATCGCCCCGTCCCCTTCCTCCCATTCATCGCCTAAATAAATACCTATCATGACTCCGACCCGCTGTTCTCCTCATCCTTGTCCCCTAAGCCATCCCCAGAGGCGTGGTCCAAATCCACCAGGTACACGATTCTCTCCCCGGCCTTGCCCGTCGCAGCGCGCCACGTGCCTATTCTCCCCGCCAGCGCGTCGCGAAAGCTCTTGGGCAACCCCTTCTTCGCCTTCCCGAACGGCGTGACTGAGAGAAGCGACCCACCGGAAGCGAGGCCAACGATGTTGTTGTCTGGTATGGTGGTGGTGTCACCAGTTGAGGGGTTGGTGGAGACAGCAGCGCAGGTGTCATCAACGCCATCATCACCGTTGCCCTTATTCCTTTCTAAAACCTGCGGATCGTCCGCCTCCCGCAACGGCGTGAACTTTCCCCCCTCGATTTTCTTGCCCACTTTCGTGGTTAGCAAAGTCCACAGCCCAGTCACCGGACATTTCAACTCGCTCGGCGCGTACTCAGCCTTGTACCGCATTTTAGGACAGTCGTGGATGTAGTACCCGAGGTAGTAGTACTTGAGAGATGGCGTTTTTTCACTCGCGGTTTTGACCCACTCGATTTCGCTAAGCGCGCTTAACTTACCCAAACTGGCCCACTTGAACTGCGGGTCCCAGAAAAAGTATTTTGAGCTCAAGCACTTGGGGAGGATATCCACGACTCCGACGGCGATCAGTCGGCCGTCCACCAGGTACTGGTGGTGGAAGGAACCGAAACCGTTGACTGGGGCGGGTGAAAAATCAGTCTTGTTTCCGCTTAAGTTTTTTGTTTTCCGACCAGAAGACTTCTGGTACCCGTCCCACTCGATCCACCCCCATTCGGTTTGGTCATCTTCTGGTTCAGAACACGTACACTGCTTCGTACCCTTCAGCGGCGTGTCCACCAAGAACCGCCTGTACGAGTTTTTCGTGAGCGACCCTTCGTCGTCCCCGTGCGTCGCGGCTTGGTATTTCTTCCACAAGTTAAACTCGGCTTCGTCGAACGACGATGGGGATTCGCGGATCTCGAACACGCGAAGCTTCGGAGGTTTTTGAGCAGCGTCATTTCTTGAAGTCGCTTTTGAATCTTTGTCATCGTCCTTGTCTGTTTGCATCGCGTTCGTCTCGTCATCATCAGCAACCTCAATCCTGTTCCCGTCGTCGTCGAGTTTCCCGTCCAAAAACGCCCTCCATTTCTTCTGAACCTTCCGTTGCGACTTTGTTGGAGTGAATTTAGAAACGTCCAAGCGTATCGTAAAAGCAGGACAACACGTATCATTCAGCTCGGGGCGGTACATCCACCGCCCTGACCTGCGCCAGCCCCGGTCTAACAGGGCCTGGTAATCCTCCACAGACATGACGTGCGCTTGCATCCCGTGCGCTTGTGAGGTTGGCGTATTCGAGTCGCAGTACCCGCAGGA
>TARA_B110000977_G_scaffold199990_1_pt1 | contig 41659 bp, 35 predicted proteins | sample TARA_B110000977 | Tara Oceans TARA_B110000977 (sample SAMEA4397798) | marine metagenome | biome: Polar Biome; feature: [SRF] surface water layer (ENVO:00010504); material: water (ENVO:00002006), including particulate matter (ENVO:01000060) such as... | depth 5 m | reverse complement strand
GGGCGACCCGAACCCCGCAAACTCCAGGTACGGCGTGGCGGGCGACTCCAGCGCGAGCGCGCGCATCTTCTCACCCACTCTGGAAAGGGAAACAGATGGGGTCACCGAAGGAGTGGCGGCCGAAGGCATGGCAGCTGTTTTTTCAGTTTCATTTTTCTCACCCGACTCGCCGACGTTCACCACCGCGCCGGGGGTCAACCCGAACGCGCTTGACCGGCGTTTTCGGGTCACAGAGTCAGTTTGCTTTTTCACTTTTTCACCCACTTCACAAGGCGCTGATTGAGTTCGTGTCACCGGGGTTCTTTTCGTTTCAAAGACAACGTCGTGACAGGTTCGGCACGTCGCGACGTAGCTTTCCGCGCCGCCTATGACTTGCACGTTTTTATTGTCTGAATCGATGCGCTTCGTGAATGATGCGTCCAACGAACAGTTGGCGCACACCGCTGAGAGTTTCGTGATTTCCTCCGCGAGAGGTACCAACTGTAACACGTCATTGAACGGCTTCCTTTGGAACGTGGAATCCAGCGCGGCGACGATCACCGTCTTACCTAAATTCGCCCACCGCTCGCAGTGTTCTGCTAAGTCGGGAAAAAATTGACCCTCGTCCACGCCGATGACGTCAAATTGATGCACAACGTTGTCCACCTCACCTAAACGCAAACAAGGCACCGCGGGCAGGCTTTGGCGGTCGTGCGTGATCACGCTGCTCTTCATCGTGCTACTTATGTTTCCCCCATCGTCGCTCGCGCTACCAGGTTCGTTTTCGTAACGCGTATCGCCGGCGTACTTCACAACCAAACACTTGGAATGCGCGATTTTGTGCCGCCGGATCCTGCGCGAGAGCTCGGTGGACTTGCCCGAAAACATTGGGCCTGTTGGTGGGTCGGGACGGAGGGACAAGAGAAGTTGGGAGAAACATCGGTCAGGACGTGTACGATGTGAACGATACGTGCGCGGACGCGAACCGTGCGGCTTGGGAGAAGAGATAGGAGATGCGTGAGACGTGGGGCCGCGTTCGTGTCGTCCGCTTCGAAATCGTGGTCCGTCGGGAGGTCCTAGAGTGGAAGTGCAGAATGTGGCGGTGCGTCATGCGGACAAAGCACGGAAACGCACCGAAGATGACCTGCAGCGAGCCCCGCTTCGCGTGCATCACGGTCCCCTCGACGGGGTGGTACGCGGTGGTCATCGTGGAGGACGCGTTCGTCTCGTGCCGTTGCCGGTACGAGTGGTACCACGACCTGAGTTTTTCAAGTTCAAACAACAACGGCCAAAGTTTGATGTCACCCTGTTTTCAATGGCTGGCGTTTTCTCGGGGCAGACGGCGAGGCGCGGCCGGCAGGCGCCATGGTGGCATCTCTGTATCACGAAAAGCAAGTGAGTTTACTTTGCGGGCAACACGCGCTGAACAGCTTGCTTCAAGGGCCGTACTTCACCGCGGAGGACCTGACTGCTATCGCGCGGGAGTTCGACGAAAGAGAGAGAGCATTGATGAGGGAAGCGGGTTTGCAGTCGAAAGAGTACTTGCAATACATTAAGGTAAACCGGCGTACCAACGTCCCGAATGCCTTGACAGCTTCTTTTCAAAGCGCAACATCCATCGGAATACCCCAACACAGTGTGAACGATCGTGTGGTCCATCGTTCTCCAACTCCCAGGGTCTCTAGGGTCCGTCTTCCTTAGATCTCGGAACGTCACCTCGGCTAACAAAACCTTCTTCACTGTTCTTTACTCTCAATCTCAGGAGGATTCCGGCAACGCCAGCGCTGAGGGCAACTACAGCATCCAAGTCCTGTCCCGCGCTCTCGAAACGTGGAATTTAAAGTGCATGCCCGTTTTGTCATCCGAGGCGGGGGAGGCGTGGCGCTCACCGCTTACGGAAAAAGCATTCATCTGTAACCTGGACAGGCATTGGTTGACGCTGCGAAAAAGCGACGTGACCGACTCTAAAGTCCACTTTGGAAAATCAAACGGTTGGTGGAACTTCAACAGCATGTTCCCCGCGCCCATGCCTGTTTCTGAGATATATTTAGCTGAATTTTTAGCGCAACTCAAGGACGAGGGGTACGGGATATTCGTGGTGCGCGGGATCCTGCCCGAACCGAAAGGCCTGGGTCACAAGCCGCCGGGGAGGAAGTTCGCGACGTTGCGGGATTCGCACGCCGGCGATTTCGGAAAGTGGGTAACGCCGGATGAGTCTTTAAAGTTGAACAAAGCCGCTGAGAGTACGAAAAAAGCAGGCCTTGCACAAGATGCCGCGTCGCGTGCGTTGGCGCGGCTGGGAAAAGGAAGCACGTCGTTCACCGTTCAGAACCCGAACGGTGGGTTCGCGGATGCGAACGCCGAGGCTGAGGATGCCGAGCTGAGAGCGGCGATCAACGCGAGTCTTGGAATTGACGGCGGCGGCGGTGGTGGATCTGGTGGAGGTACCGCGTATGGACCTGGCACGTCGTATCTGCCGAACACGTTAGACGACGACCTCGCGCGCGCGTTAGCGGAGAGTCTTGGCGCGTCTCACGGTACTCCATCCGGGTCACTCAAGCGCAACTCGGATGAAATGTCCGCGGCGCCGCTTTCCCTGGCGGATGACGAAGACGCCGACCTCGCGCGCGCCATCGCAGCGAGCATAGGCGATGGCAGATTGGTTGATTTCGAAATGAAAGATTCAAAGGACGAATTCAATGTGCCTTCAGTGAGCGTTCCTCCCGAACCCGAACCCGACGCTCCTGGTGCCGTGGATATCGCGGTGCGCGGAGAAGGCACGCGCGCTCGTCGTCGGTTTCTGGAGAGCGACACGGTTGAAACGGTCGAAGCGTGGGTGGGCCTTGTGCTTGGGTTGGACATGCGACGCAACCAGCTGTGTATGTCGTTTCCCCGGAAAACGCTGGACGACAGATTACTCACGCTCACGCAAGCGGGGGTGAAGGATAAAGACGCCCTGGCGGTGGCGCCGAGACGGTAGTAGGTACTAGAATTTTGTTGTATGACAGAGTGCAAAATCAATTCAGTGGACCGTTCCCCAACATTTCTCTCACTTCGAGTTACGCGCCCTTCGCGCGTCGTCGTCTGTCGCGATGCTTTCCTCCACCACGCTCATCGGGGGCAGTCTGGGGTTCGCGATGCAGATGTACATCAACGCGTTGCGCAAGCTCCCCGTCCTGCGCAGTAAGTCTCCCTATGACTATTCAGTCTCCACCTCATCGTGCATCCGGCTTGGAACCTGTTTTGATCATCAATCCGAGCCCGCGATTTAGGGTTTGCGTATCGACGCCCCTTCGGTACCTTGGCTACTTTTCGGAAGGCCAACGTTTACATGCGTCGGCTCGAGCGCGACGTGCCAAACGCACTGTGGATAAAATGCACGCCGTGACCGCAGTACCCTGTCCGTGCCGCGACATCAGGTGACCCAAAAACATTCGAGAAGAAATCACTTGAGAAAATCACTGACACCCCACCCTCCCCACCTCACAGATCCCTGGCAGCACGTTTTCTGGACCGGCGCGGGTGTGGGTTTCGCGAACTGGAACTCGGAGATGGAAGCCAAGCTGCGGAAGGAAGTGGACGCGCTCAACGCGGAACGCCAAGCCACGAACGCGCGGTTCATGGAATCCATCGTCAAGGGGGAGTCTAAATAGTCACAGGGTGAAGTTTTTGCGATATGCAACTGACGAAGAAAGCGAACGGGTCTCGACCCTACCCTTTCATCCACGATGTCATGCCAGGACATAAAGGTAGGCCCTCTAGACCTCGGACTGTAATGTAACTATAATGCGTAAGCGAATCCACGATGAATGAATACCTCAGTAGACGTTTGTTTCTTCCGCTTCGACGTTTTTGGCATACTTTGCCAAACTCCAGCCACACCTTGTTTTTCCAAGAGAAGTTTCGTCTCGGACCTCTCGGTGTTTCCTTCACCTCTTAGGGTTTAGGGTTCAGTATCGCGCGGCACAGCGACACGGCGCGCAGCACACTCCCTGCGCGACCTCTCATTGTTTGGCGTGAGCTTGGCGGGCGCCATGGACGAGCAGATGGAAGACCGGCCGGCCACGGAGGACGAGACGTCCCCTCCTCAGAAAGAAGCCTCTGAGTTGGACGTCGTGGTGGAACCCTTCACCCCGCCTACGACGCGACCCGGAACCGGCATGAACCCGCGTGCGACGCCATGGACGCCGTCGACATACTTGACACCATCTCCACACACGCACGGAACGTTCGGAACGCCGTACCTCCCGTACTTCCCCGCAACGGCGCCCCCACCACCTTTCCCCAGTCGCGCGTCCTACGAACGAAGACGCGAGGTGGGTTTCGGGGCGCCTAGAGGTCGTCAACACGCGCCTCCTTCGTTACCCAACGACATGCACAACAACGGTGGCGTGCAACGCCCGCGCAACGACCTCAGTTTGAACTTTGTGCACACAGGTGAACGGCCTCAAAACTTCATTGCGGACGGGCGCGTCGATACGCAAACGCGGCTCGCAAGGTTCCCCACGAGGAAAGAACTGTGTTTGTTGAAGCGCGATCACACAAAGGCGCACGCGTTCCCCTCCATGACGTTGCGGTGTGACGTATCCGATTCGAGCACACTACGTCCAGAAACCTTTGGGAACGTGAAGTTCGACGTGATCTACGTAAGCCCGCCGTGGCACGAAGAGGGTTGGTCACCTTCGAAAGTTGCTTTGTTACAAATCTCAAAAATCGCCGAGCAAAACGGGTCGTTTTGTTTCCTGTGGTGCGGCGACGGCAACGACGAGTTGCTGGAGTGCGGACGGGAGTGCCTGCAGAAGTGGGGGTTCCGCCGAGTTGAGGAGATCGTGTGGCTGAAAACTAATCACAAACACGATGGGCTTGGAAACACGGATGAGATGGACGTGGAGGAGTGTAAGATAGATGACCAAGAACAACCAGATAAAAAACCGAACGTTTGCCCGGTTCTCCTCCCAACCAAGGAACACTGCTTGGTCGGGATTTGTGGCAACGTTCGCCGGGACCGGGACGGACATATCATGCACGCCAACATCGACGTTGATGTCATTGTTGCTCCGGAACCGATGGATAAAAACGATACCTCAAAACCTCACGAGATGTATGAGGTGATCGAAAACTTTTGCCAAGGCCGGCGGAGGGTGGAGCTCTTCGGGAGCGATCAAAATTTAAGGCCGGGGTGGCTCACTTTGGGCGACGATTTGAGTTCATCGAACTTCGACGCAGATGTGTTTGCAGGGTACTTCAGTGGACCACAAGGACACGTTCTACCGCGCCACCCGCGCATCGAAGCGCTGCGGCCGAAAACGCCGCCGTTCGCGCGGACGGGGACGCTGCACCCGTGAGAGGAGAGAGGAGAAGTGAGACCTGAAATGAAGACGAGATGTTTCGAACGCGCGTATCGCTTACAATTTACCCAGATGATATCGGGTCGCTACTCGCTGCGCTGCTCCCTTATTACTCATTGGGAAAAGAATCATACACACACGGAACACATATTTGTGCGTGGCACTACAGTACGGTACAACGAGTCGCCTTGGGACTCGGAAAGAATAGAATTTATATTGGCTTTTTTAATTGGTTTGGCGCGGCGAGGTTTAAGTAAGGCTGAGTTAATAATAACCCTCCTTTTTCACCTGATCCATTCCCGGTCCAGCTGTGCCAGGGACACTTCGCTTTGTGTGTACGGCAGGGCGCCTCGTGTGCTGCTCCGTAGGTGACCGAGGCCGTCATCCGTCTCCGCCATCTGCTCCGACCCGTCGCTGTCGCGTCGCCCCTTCTCCTTTTTGACCATCGCGATTTTCGCCCCTCGTTTCGCCCCGGAATTCGCGTCGCTCCCGCCGCTCAGCCTGCTTCTCCGTCCCCTCGGCACGATACCTCCGGTGGACTCCCCGGAGTCCAGTGGCGTCGTGTCCTCCTCAGTCTTGACGCGCTTATTCGGCAAACTCCCTGCGAGCGAAGGCAAATCAGGACAGCTCGCCGCCGCCGACATCCCCGTGGGAAGCACCTTCGCGAACCGCCCTTTTATGCGCGGCCGGTTGTCCGCCAGGGTTTTCCTGCACTCGTACCTAATCTTTTTGTGCCCGAGGTGGCGGGCGAGTCGTTTTGCTCTGTACCGCTGTAGCTGCGCCTGCCGCAACGCGCTTGTGGCGAACGGCCGAGTTAAAGTCGTTTCCATCTCAACGGATTGCTGTTTATCATTAGATGCTCGGTCAGACCCCGCGAGCTGCGCCCCGGTGCAATCGCTCGTGCCGCTGTTCCCTGAGGAGTTCGTGACGTGCTCTTCGTGTGGAAGGTCGTCGTTTCCGTCGTGTCCGTGCACACCCCCGAACCCGTCGTCCCCGTCCCGGTGCGACGACGAAAAGATCCCGCTCGGGTTCGCGGCACCGTGCGGGATGGAAAACAAATCGTCACCGAAGTTTCCGAAATCGGAATTGTTCCCCTGGCCTTCCTGTTCCATGTGTAACAGCGAGGAGAGCGGGTCATCACCCGGACTGCCGTCATGGTTCCCGAAGTCGTGCGAAGTGAGCCAGTCCATTGATTGTTGGTGCGCGCTCGGCCCGGCGTCGCCGTGGTTCACGCTCCGGCGCTCCCGCGACTGCATCCGGTTCACGTACCCGCCTGCCGGCTCACAGGGCTGACACGCCGCGTCACGCTCCTGCTTTACAGCCATGGGGATGCGCTCGTGGCGCATGGCGAGCTAGGGTTTAGGTTAGGGTTCGGGGAGGAGAGGTCAGCGTCGGAGGTCGGCGAGTCATCGCGAGGAAAAAGCACTCACCAAAAACTCCTCACAACATAAAATGCAGACTGCTCCCCTGTGCGTTCTGCCACGTGGCTGAAAAGTTCGGTCTGCGCGTTTTCCGAGAGTCGTCCGCAAATGAGTTGGGCTCCCCGGAAGACGGTGCGTGTGTGTTATTCGAGCGTTTTCCGTCGCCGTACCTTGTTTGCGCTGTGAATGGAGATGTCGCACGTCGTGCACAGGTAGGCGCCTGTTTTATGGAAGGGTATGTGTGTCAGCGTACGCGCGAAGCATGAGGGGAAAGGTTTTTCGCAAAGTCATGGCTCGCGGAAAATAAACAAAGATGCCGTAAGAACAACGCCGGCGTACCGTCGCTGTTGCAGAACCACGCCGCGGGGGCGGCGCTGCAGTTCTCGCAGTTCTTCGCCATCGTATTGCGCAGATAGGTGCGCGGTCGCGGTGGGTAAGAATGAACGAAGCGCGTGTGCCACGGCGCGCTCGTGTGTGACCTACGCGGGAGCGGGAAAAGTGCAGTTTCTATCCGAGTTGGAGTTTTGGAAAAAAATGCTGATTGGCTGATGCGTTTTGGCATTGTCAGCGTGAATTTTGGCCGTGCTTTGTGCGTGCTGATACGGGATCAATCGGTTCGATTCCCGATGTACGCGGTCAAGTTGAAAGTCGACAGAAGGAAGGAGAAGGCTTTCAGTTTGAAGGGACGCGTCGGCAAGCGATCGCGTGACGCGACAAAAAAGCCAAGTGGAGATTTATTTTGTTGGAGCATCCGCATCGGATCGCGACAGAACGCCGCGCGCTCGGTGACTCCTTCCGGCTTACGGGAACTCGGGTTGACGGAACACCGTGGTACGACCATGTCCGCGTCTGCAGTGCTGCACGCCTCGGCGGTGTACAGGGCGAGGGATGTGCCCCGTGGCGTGATGCGCAAATCGTCGGCGCCCAGACACAACCAACGTCATCGGCCACGCAGGTTCTGTACCCGCGCTCAGGCCGACTCCGCCGGTTTCGACTTGATGGCCTCCGGTACTGACCGCAAGTACTTCCTGGTGGGCGGCAAAGGCGGCGTCGGGAAAACAAGCTGCTCCTCGTCACTCGCGGTGAAGTTCGCCAACGCGGGCCATCCTACTTTACTCGTCTCAACCGACCCCGCGCATTCATTATCAGACTCGCTGGCGCAGGACGTCACGGGCGGCCTCCCCGTCGCCGTGGACGGCACTGATAACATGTTATACGCCATGGAGGTGGACCCTGATCAAGCAAAAGCTGAGTTTGCCGCGTTCGCGAAACAAAACGACGTGTCAAGCGGGGCGAAGGATTTCATGTCTAGCGTCGGGTTGGGCGGTTTGGCGGATCAATTAGGTGACCTCAAATTAGGCGAGCTGCTCGATACCCCTCCCCCAGGCCTGGACGAAGCCATCGCCATCGCCAAGGTGGTGCAGTTCATTAAGGACGAGAAGTACGCGAAGTTCACGCGGATTGTGTTCGACACCGCGCCTACCGGGCACACTTTGAGGCTGTTATCGTTGCCTGATTTCCTCGACGCATCAATTGGAAAGATTGTCCGCTTGCGGCAAAAGCTCACCGGCATGGGTGATGCGGTCAAGGGCCTGTTCGGCGTGGGCGATGAAGCCCCCGATGAAGCGGTGCAAAAGTTAGAAGCGCTAAAAACCCAGCTAAACGAAGTCAAAGACTTGTTCCGGAACGAACAAACCACCGAGTTTGTCATCGTCACGATACCTTCTGTACTCGGGATGAGCGAGAGCGGGCGTTTACTGAAAGAACTGAGGAAAGAAAATGTACCGGTGAAAAGAATTGTGATAAACCAAATTGTACAAGTCGATGGCGTGGGGTTCAAGGAGCGGATCGATGAGTTGAGCGAGAAGGAAAAGAAGCTTCAAGAAGCGGTGGATGCTATGGAGGATGTTGATGCGTCCGTCACTGAGGCATTGCATGAGATGCTAACAGCTCAAAAACAGGTTCAAAAAGACTCGCATGCCGCCGTGACTTTTTGCACGGTCAAGGCGAAAGACCAGCGGCGCGCGATGGAGATGCTTGACAGTGATGCTGGATTGGCATCGCTCCAGAGGATAGAAGCGCCGCTGTTCGATATGGAGATAAGAGGGGTACCTGCGTTGAGCTTCATGGGGGGGCAGGTGTGGACGGAGTGAGGGTATATTTTATTGAAGTCATTTCTAGCTAGGTATCTTTTCGCAATAACTTTATCTTTCTCAAGTCATTTCTCCCGGTGACAGATCTCACGCGCCCTCCGCGCCCCTTCTGTGTTAAACCTCACGATGAACGAGCAGGAGGTTGAACGCCAGATCAACCAGATGGTGCAATTCATTAAACAGGAGGCTGAGGAGAAGGCTAACGAAATCAAAGTCGCCGCGGAGGAGGAGTTCAACATCGAGAAGCTGCAGATGGTGGAGACGGAGAAGCAGAAGATCCGGAAGGAGTTTGAGAAGAAGGAAGCGAGCGTGGAGGTGCGGAAGAAGATCGAATACTCAACGGAGCTGAACGCGATGCGTTTGAAGGTGTTGGCGGCGCGGGAAGAGGCGATTCAGGGGATGTTGGCGGAAGCGCGGGCCACGGTGGGGCAGGTGTCCGGGCAACCCCAGTACCAGCAACTGCTGGTGAGCTTAATAGCGCAAGGGTTGAAAAAGTTAGAGAAGAACGCCGCGGTGGTGCGGTGCAGAGCGGCGGATGTGGACAAAGTGAAGCAGGCGATCGCCACAGTAATTCAACAAACCCCTGGTACCTCATTAATACTCGACTCGCACGAGAACCTGCCCGCCGCGCCGATTTGCGCGGGCGGCGTGCATGTCATCTCGACGGACGGAAAAATCGTGTGCAACAACAGTTTAGACGATCGCCTCAAGGTGGCGTTTCAAAACAACGCGCCTGAGATTCGAAAAGCGATTTTTGGAGCCAACCCGAACATCAAGGTCAAGGCATAGAGAGTGTTGACGTGTAGGATAGGGGTGGCACGAGTGACTGTTTGAGCATACAGAATAGAACTACTTGTAAAGACGAGACGAAATTGAACGCATTCACTTTTACTTTTTCTCTTAGTTACATTTGTCATTCCTTTACCTCATTCCTCACCTATAAGTGTTCCCCCCCCCCGCTTTCCTGCCTGACTGCGTGGTGACTGTTTTCTCCGCGGCTTGTTCTGCCGCGATTTCGTCCACCACGGGAGAGGACGCCGAGGAGAGCGAAAAGAGTCGATCTTCGGGTTTGAAGTTCCTGGCTTTTTTTTGCGACGTGTTTTTCGTCTGCGAAAGGAACCCTTCAAAGCCTTTCAACACATTGCCGTATTGACTCGAGTCGTTGAGGTAATGCGTCTCGAGGTCGTACACCTGCTTCTCGACTTGTTCCAGCTCCTCATCTAAACGCTCCTTTCGCTGCTGTAGGGTTGACAGGGTGGAGGACATGGTTTCTGATGTTCCCGCGATTCAATTCAATCAATCCCCGTCTAAAGTTTCGCAACCCTAAAACGCGCACCAAGTGGGTATCCAAGGCACAGCTGGGTTACCGCCTACGTGGATTCGAGCTGAACGTACACGTGCGGGTCGTCTCCGCTACAGAACGGGCGAACGCGGGGTGCGTGCGTCGGGTTGTGACGACGCGGAGGGCTGATCACGCACGTTAGTTTCTCCCGCGTTCGAATCTCAACTTCTCCTCAACTTGAGCTGAAAATCGTCGACTGCTCGTCCGAGAACTGGATAGATTCGTGGCTCACCGCCGCTCGTCCACGTCCTCACACCTAGAGGCACGCACACGCCGCAACTAAAAAACCACCCGTGCGATGCCCAGCGGTTTATCCCCCAGCGCGGTGGATGCCGACGGCGGCGTGAAGGTCTCCAGCGTCGCCGTGGTGGTTTCACCGAAGGCGAGCGACGTCAAGGTGACAGTCGGCAAGGTGAATGACGACAAGCCTGGGAAAAAGAACGACACGCCCGTGCACGATGGCAACGGCGAGGACATCGACGGAAGTTACGACCGCTCGAAAACTGGCGCTCCCGAGCGGTCGATGAAACAGGACTTCTACCGTATTCTACACGAGTCGAAGGACCAAACCAGTCGGTTGATGCTCGGCGCGTGGTTCCTGCTGCTGACGGCTATTTGCAACATGTTGGTGCCTTATTTCGCCGGCCGCATGACGGACGCAATTTCGTTGACGCTACAGGACAGGAAGGACGACGCGAAGGAAATGGCCAACGAAGCGCTGTACGGGCTACTTGCCGTGGGTCTCATAGGCGGTGTGTTTCAAGCCGCGCGGTCCTACCTGTTCAACACCGCTTCGTATAAGGTCGTCGCGCGTTTGAGAAACAGATTGTTCACGAACATCTTAGCGCAGGAGGTTGCGTTTTTCGATTCAATCACGAGCGGGAGTTTGATTTCGCGCCTCACCGCGGACACTGCGTTGTTGAAAAACGTCGCCACGCAGAACCTCTCAATGGCGTTGAGAGGTTTGGCCACTGCAGTCATTGGGTTAGCGTTCATGTTCTCCACGTCGTACAAGTTGACGTTGGTCGTGATGGCCGCGTTCCCGCCATTGATCGCGGTAGCGATGTGGCAGGGCCGAAGGTTGAGAGTTTTATCTAAACTGACGCAGACTGCTTTGGCCGAGGCTACTGCAGTCGCGGAGGACTCGCTAGGTGCGATTCGAACAGTACGCGCGTTCGCCAGAGAGGAAGATGAATCGTCGCACTTCTCGCGAAGCGTCGACAAAGCGCTGGCGGTGGAGATGAAGTACGGGTGGTCTGGGGCGGTGTTTAATGGCGCATTAATGGCCGCCACTACAATAGTACTGGGCGTCACGTTCTGGTACGGCGCGTTGCTCGCCATCGAGGGCGACATGACTACTGGTGAATTGAATGCGTTCATTCTATACAGTATTAATTCCGCGTTTGGCGTGGCGCTGATTGCGGGTACCTTTGTGTCAATCGTGCAGGCCCTCGGCGCATCAACCAGAGTCTTTGAACTTCTCGACCGCGAATCACGAATACAATTAGACGGGAAAGAAACCCCGGGTGACTTGTTGAACGGCGGAAGCAACGCTTCTGATAGCGCAAACAACGGCGTCGCGGTGACGTTCACCGATGTGAAATTCGCGTACCCATCAGCGCCCGATCGCGGGGTGCTGAAAGGCTTGTCGCTCGACGTGCACGCCGGGTCGTGCGTAGCCATCGTGGGCTCATCCGGTGCGGGCAAATCAACCATCGGGTCGCTGCTGATGCGGTACTACGAACCCGATAGTGGCGTAGTTGCAGTGGCAGGAATAAACGTTTCGCAAATCGAACACAAGCACCTTCACAAGTTAATAGGGGTCGTGTCCCAAGAGCCAGTGTTGTTCGCCCGGTCGATCAAAGACAACTGCAAGTTCGGCGCGCCAGACGCGACTGACGACAAAATATGGGACGCCATGACACGTGCGAACGTCGCGGAATTCGTACGCACGTTAGATAAAGGGCTGGACACGTGGGTCGGTGAGAGGGGTATCAAGCTTTCGGGCGGGCAGAAACAGCGAATCGCGATTGCCAGAGCAGTGCTTTGCAACCCGCAAGTGTTATTACTCGATGAAGCTACAAGTGCCCTAGACGCTGAATCAGAACGCTTAGTCAATCAGGCGCTCGATACCATGATGCGCGGCCGAACCTCAATCGTCATCGCTCACCGTTTAAGCACGATTCAAACCGCCGACGTCGTGGCGTGCGTGGACGGCGGGGTCATCGCCGAGACGGGGACGCACCAAGAGCTCACGGCGAAGAAGGGCGTGTACGCCAACCTCATGGCGAAGCAGCTGAGCAACGCATGAAGGGGGGTGAGTTGAGGAGAAAATTTGAGAGTAGTCGTGCTACTATAGTAGGTACTAATAATGGCTGATAGTTACAATTTTAGACGTTAATTCTTTTCAGAAAGCAGCGCGCGAATAGCGGAGACGACGGAAACTTCATTTCCCTTCTCGTTTACCTTTCTTCCCTTACCCCCACGCGCATTGGCAATTCTCTGTTCCAGTTCCAGGTCCAATGCAGCGCGTAACCTTCGGAACACCGCAGCTGTTTGCGCACTAGCTTTGAGCCACAGCCACCCGTCTAAACACACCTTACCCAGCTCGTGCTTCACCTCTGCGTCGCCGCCGAACAGGAGGAGCGCGGCGGGCGGTACGATCGTGCATTCTCGGACGAAAACCTTGTGCGTCTTGACCTTCTCGTGGTACGTTAAAAAAGGGCTCAAAGGAGAGGTATTCATTGTGCTTTGTGACAGAACAGAAGCACCTACTACTCCTCCAACGAGCTTTGAGTTGACAGAGGCATTGTGAATGCCGAGCGGCCCTTTACTGTCGCGCCATGATAAATTATCAGAACCTTTTGAGAAAGATTTGTTTTTCGTTTCGTCGTCAATCGCCGCGACGTTTGCGTACAGACCGGCGGCGATCACGGCTTTCACGATTGCCGGTTTGTTGGAGTCGACGTTCCACGTGGAATATGAATCGTCAACCCAACCTCGAGGAGCCGAAGACGCGCGACCTATGCTTTTATCATTCGTATGCGTACCAGTCACAATAAGTCCCGTGTCGAAAAGAAGACTGGCGTATTGTCCGCGCATCTCCGCGATTTGTTTTAAAGTCTCCATCGACAAGCCGTTTTTTTGACAGTGTCTTCGCGAAACGTCTCGACTGTTACTTTTCCCGCCTTTTTTCTCAGCCTCATCTACAACCTTGCTCCACCGGTAATACGCCTCGGCGTACACCAAGTGGTCGCTCTGCTCGCCCGCGGCGAGGCCACCTGCGTTCGGCTTGGCCAAAGCGTGTCTTGCGGAGTCACCAGACGCGCCTGCCGCGTTCGCATTCGACGATCGGTTGTCAACGAACGGCGACTTGTAGCTCAAACACGCGGCGATGGTTAACGTGGGAGAAACACACGAAAACAACGCGCCGTACACCAACATCTTCGCCACGCGGCAATCCACGGGCAGGGACGCGAGGTGGTGCCCTAACGGAGTCAAAGAGCCTCCGCCGTCAATTTCTTCGATTTTTGTTTTGGTCTTTAAAGCCTGCAACGCCCCGATTTCCCGTAAGGTAGAAACGGCGGCGGCCACGGCAAGTGGCGCGGGGGGTTCCAGGGCTTGCGCTAGGAACGCAGCGGCGTCGCCAGACCCAGACCCAGACAAACCACCCACGCCTAATTTTTTAATCTGCAAAACGACCTCCGTCAGCGGCACGCGGTGCAACTCGGGGACCTGGTGGTGTCGCATTTGGTGTGTGGCGCGTTTATGCGTGAACATCGCGTAACACTTTCCAGGGCGCACTCGACCGGCGCGTCCGGCTCTTTGCCGCGCAGACGCTCTGCTGACCCACCCCTCATCTAAACTGGCCATCCCCCGCTTTGGGTCCCACTGCCGTTCCTTTACCCTGCCGCTGTCAACAACGACGACGATGTCCGGGATCGTCACCGAGGTCTCTGCGACGTTTGTGGCGACGACGATTTTTCGAACGCCATTTTTTGGAATCTTGAACGCCTCTCTTTGTTCCTGAGGCGTCAGTGCGGAGTGTAATGGGACTAATTTGTGTCGACCGTGTCGAGTGGTGAGTTGCGGGTGACCCGATAGTCGGTCAATCAACCTAGAAACCTCGCCTATTCCAGGCAGAAACACCAGAAACGCACCGTCCCTCGGTTCAGAGTTGTCGACGTAAAGTATCAGCCGCTCGATCAGGTCGTAATCGATTTGAGCTTCGTCCAATCGCGATAAGTTGCGCAGGGTTAGGCCGCATGGAGCGTACTTGTTAGCGGACTTATTATCCGTGATGTCATCATCCTCTAAGCATTCGTAATACCCCGCGTCAAAGTCCGGGTTCTCATCCCCCGCCCATTGCGACTCGCCATCGGTGCCCCAGTTGTCCATCGCGCTGTTTTGATCGCCTTTGTTTCGCATCCGATTCAGCGCTTCGTCGCCGATGCTTTTTCCCATCGGCCGGCGGCAACACCTGCTGTCTTCGTCCAACGCGTATTGAGTTAAATCGTGAATTTGCTCTAAATGGATCGTTTGTACCGGGTGCGTCCGTCCAGGCGCACTGATAACAGGACAACCCCCTAAATATCCGCAGAAAAGCTCAGCGTTTAACGTAGCGGACATGACGACTAACTTCAGTGGCGGCATTTTCAATTCGCGTCGTTTCCGGGGGACATCTCTGAGTAGCGCTAACAAAAAATCCCCATCCAGCGAACGCTCGTGGATCTCATCGAGCACGACGTGCGAGATATCGGAAAGCAACGGGTCGCCGTGCATTTTGCGTAACAAGATGCCGGCGGTCATGAATGTTAAACGTGTGTCTTTCGTGACCTTGGCGTCCAGGCGGACGTGGTGGCCGACTAAGCTGCCGGTGCCGCCGACGCCGGAGCGCTCGCACCGCTCTTGCGAAACTCGCTCCGCCACCGACAAAGCGGCGACTCTTCGAGGTTGCGTACACACCACCCTGCACGCCGCCCCTTCCCCTCGTTCAATCGCGTCATCCAACAGGTACTGAGGAACCTGTGTTGTTTTGCCTGAGCCGGTTTCGCCGCAAACCACAGCGGCGTCGGAGTTCGAATTATTTCCACTCAACGCGTCCAGTAACTCTTTTCGCAACTTGTACACTGGCAACATTTTGCGAAAACTCCACATGTCTCGCCATTTTCCGTCGGTGGTCGATTTGTGGTTGGCGTCGTCAAGAAGGCGTTTGGAGAGGAGCGACGAGTCTTTTGGGTGTTGCTTATTGTCGTCGTGATGCGCACGCGATGTATCGCAATCTTTACCTCCGCTAGCACCCAACTTAACCGCGTCCAGCGCGTCACCGACGTCTTCCCAGGAATCAAAATTCTCGTTTTCGTTTTGTTGTTTGTTTTCAGTTCGCGAGGTGTTTGTTTTCTTCGCGCTCCCGTCCCTAAAACGCCTCTTTTTCATGAGCCCGCTGACGAACGTATCACGCGCGTCCGACCCACTCGCCGTCGTCCCGCCGTCAGCAGACGCGCACGCCTCACATTCAGCGACGTGGTTATCTTCCGCCCACCGGCGCCAGGGTTGCAAAAACAAATCGTCCAACTCCTGGGGCGCGAACGCGACGCCGGGTTTAATTTCTATATTTGCTTTATTGGGGTCAACAGGAAGCCCTCGTCCACTCACTGCCTTTGAACTCGATACCGACGAAAACACGTCAAACAGCCCGCGGCATGCCGCCGCGTTCTGCGCGTCATTCACAGAGAGCCAGCCCGCGGACGGTAAATCAAACTCAGGCCAGCGAGACGTGACGGTGGACTGTAGCGCAGCGCGATTCGCGGCAGACGTTTTCGCTTTCTTTTTGTCCCCTATGTTGCGCTCCACCACGACAGAGTAGTGCGTCCCAGCAACTCCCGAGTCGGTGATTTTGTCATAACGAGGCGCGATCCACCCTTCGCTGCGACAAAGCATCTGGAGCAATGCTTTGGGCTGGAGGGTTGAGATTTCCGGTTGAGATTTTTGTGATTTCGATTCGTGTTTCTTCCCTTTCTTTCCCGTAACGACCGTCGACGGCGCCGCAATTTGCATAGGGGGGAACAACGGAGAGACGATTAGCTCAAACAGGTCTAATTCGTTTGCAGCTGACTCGCCCATCATCTTAACGGTGTCCCCGTCGGTCTCGAAAAGGTCCAGCCCGAATCCATCGTCATCCGAATCGGATTCTTCCTTTTCCTTCGCCGACGACGGTTCTGTTTTCGTTTCGGGTTTCGGTTGTTTGGAGGTCACGAGAGTATCGTTTCCAGTGCCGTCGAGTGCCGTATCTTTGTTTTCGTCACCAGTCACCGTTGCGGTATCAGTAGTTTCGTATCCGAACGCAAAGTCGTCATCTTCCTCGACCTCAGCAGGCGCGTCCAAATCATCCTGCGTCAAGCCATAGGAAGTGAGTTCGTCGATAAGTTTCTTAAGCGCTGCGCCAGCTGTTTTTTGTTTTGATTTGTCCCGGGACTGCTTTGCCTCAGCCGCGACACTTCGTGCAGTGTCCCGCTCAATACGCATCGTGACAATATGTGCTCCAGGGTCATTCTCATACGATCGCTTCCTCCGACGCACCCACGCTCTTCGTTCGATTTCCTCGGGAGGTAGACCGAAATCTTCCAGGCTATCATGGGAAGAACCATCCGAATCGTATGATGAACCATCGTCGTCGCTAGCGTTTTCGTACTGACTCATGATCCACTCGCGGTTCGCTTTTGCTGCTTGTTCCGCTTCTTTTGCTTTGCGAGCTTGCTCCGCTTCTGCCTTCTTCTTGGCTTCCGTGGCAGCCTTCGCCTTGGCCTCCGCCGCGGATCGCTCGGCTCGTCCTATTTTAGCGGCGGATTCCTCGTCGTCGACAATCTCATCATCGTCCCACGCCTTGTCCGCACGCCCTGTCCTTACGACCTGCACCGCGTTTTCTGCTGACCCAGGCGCCGCGGCCGCGGAGCGCACACCTCCTTGGTACCGCCGCGGGAGCTTCTCCGTGTCCAGGGTGAAGCACAGCCAATCCAGGGCTTCTGTTTCAACTGCACCGGCGCCGGTGTCGGCGGACGGCATACTCGAATCCGAATCAGTCGGCATGTTCGCCACGAACGCTAGTGCCGCCTCCACATCGGCGGCACCGAACCCGCGCGCTAGAAGCCCGTCGTACGCGCGTCGTAGCTTGGCTTCGGTGAGCTCGGGAAGGTTAGACGTGACCACCGCGTCCAAGGACACGCCTTGCAACGCTCTCCGGATTCGTTCCTCCGACCGGGCGCTCATCTCTACTTTCACAGTATGCGCTGGGTCACCGGAGGCATTCGTTTTCGTTTCACCACGATTCCCGCCCCCACCCCCCGCCACAGGGCGCTTGCCCTTCGCCATGACCGCCGATGTGCTAGGCGAATCGCCGGCGCAAGGCGCAGTGCCAGAGGGAACAGGGATGAGGTTTACAGATCGAAATGAGATGTGTGGACTGTCAGACTGCGGAGAACCGAAAACTTGCGAAAGCATTTCACGAAATAAATTTCTGTCACAACCACGAAGGCCGTTCATGCGCGCTCTCCTCTCCCCAACCTTTCTGGTTGCTATAGACAGGTCGCTGTGTTTGGTGTGTATCACCGTTACCCATACCACCCATCCCTCCAATCGAAGGCACTCCGTGTGCATTAAAACTCCGCGTTTGTTCGATCCGCACGGGTTGCTCTCGGAACGAAACTTTTGGTTTTTGAGAATTGACGACGACGCTTCCGGGAAAGTCACCCCCCCCGGTCAGCATACTACTCGAGCTCCCCCTACCTCCAACGACTCCTGAATCAGGGTCTAACGGGTTAACTAACGCACCAGGCTGCGCCCCGTTCGCGCCGTCAAGAACAGTTCGATGCTGTTCCTGGTCTAATAGATTGGAACTACTTTCGGTCTTTGGCCACGGCGCGTCAGGAAACATGCTTTTCGTCCACTGCACTCGATTCTTTTCTCTCACAGCCCCAGCACTTTCAAACGCCCGCGCTTCGTACCGGTCCTCCGCGTCCGCCCCGAGGGTGGCATGCGCGTGGTGCTCATCCGCGCAATTCCTGACTAACACGGTTAACACGACTTTGTGCCGGTCCGGTAACGTGGCATCTAAATGCGCGGCGTACTTCAAAGAAAGCTCGCGCAAGGATTTTCCTTCAGCTGCTCGAAGACCTCTGGACCCAGCTTCGATGTCATCAAGGTCCTCCGGATCCACCGCTGAGCAGTACCCCAGGAGGAATTCCAATATGCTTTGTAAAACCCGGGTGTTTTGCCTGACTAGGTGCACAGCTCTGTTCGTCACCCCAAACACGCTATCATCATAAGGATCCACCGGCGCTAACAAACTGGCTTTCTGCTGGATCAACGGTTTATCGCTTTCAATTTTTTTATCAAATTTGTTGTCCGCTCTGCTCGCCGATATCAAACTCCGAGCAAACTTCTTCGCCGCAAAGACGTTTTGTAAAGAGTTGCTAGGTGCAGTTGCGTCCAGCACCAAGGCATCACTGCTACCGTTCCGTTGCGAGCTACTCTCAAGCCAGTCACCTTCCAAAGTATCGTCCTGAACGTATGGGTTTTTACCCTCGTCGTCATCGTTAGATTTCATTCCCTTCAAAAACGCAGCTTGCACCAACGCACCTTTTGGTTTATACACCGGGGGCTTGTGCATCTCCCGCGCAGTTCGAATTAAACGTCGTGTGAGTCGGATCTCTTCCGCGGTTTTTTCTTGAACGGTTGCTCGGCATTTCTCTTGCACTTGTTCTCGCGCTGCGCGTGCTTTGTACACCGCCTGGAACGCCGTCATCGGGTTTGCGCTCGCTAGCTTCGCGGCTTCCTCCTCATCGGGCAGCAACTCGAAACACACTTCCAAAATGTCACTCGCGAACTGGTTCATCTTGTCGTAGTCCTCGCGGACGGTGCCATGTTGGTCGACGACGCATAATACCCCCGAGGCTTGCGTTAAATTCTGCAGCAGTTGGGAGTATGCTTTCCTGTCGTAGGACGCTACATGTAAATTATCCAGCCCGCCCCCAGCCACGCCATCATCGCTCCTTCGTTTTCGTAAAGCCTTTTGATGGCGTTCCGTGACGACAACGATTGCGTCCCGTAGCACGAAATCGGGGCGCTCCAGCGCATCCTCCTTTCTTAGAGCTGGCGCGGGTTTGGGGTTTGAATCGGCAAGCCAGGGCTCGTCCGCGCGGGGCGACGCGACCGCCGATGGGGCGACCGACATCACGACGCCGCGCCCTGTGTCGTGGCTTTCGAAAACGCTCTTCCGAAAAACGAAAGGCTAATTTTTCTTTCCCCTCCTCGCGCCAGGACCTATATGGGCAAACAGTCACAACTTAAAGGCTTGAATTTTTTTCAGCACCTTCGGTTTTTGATTGAAGAACTCGCTTGCACAGCTTCGCGCGCGCGGCTGGTCGGTGGCCGCGAACGGAACCGGGGCTAGTCGTTCCACTCGCGGGACAGACGGTATTGTAGTGGGGTTTTCGCGTGTGTATCGCGAAGCAGGCGAAATAGGCGAAGTAGCGGGAGACCACTCAAAGTCGGCGTGTGTGTGAATTGAAAAAACCTAAAACCATTTATTCGATCGACGGCCGGTCCCTCTAGTTGTTGCTTCGATCAACAGACAAATAACGCGATGGAGGGTCAAGACGGTTTCATGGCCCTGCCCAGGCACGCGGGGAGACTCACTGCAGATATCATTTTAAACGCCCCCCAGGGCCTCAATCCCTGTTCCGAGTACGAGCTCGACTTGCGCTCGAACAAGATCGGGGCTATAGAAAACCTGGGCGCGACGCAGAACCAGTTCGACGCTATTGATTTATCGAGCAACGAGATTGTGAAACTAGAAGGGTTCCCGAGTTTGCCGCGGTTGCACACCGTAACCCTGTGCAACAACCGCATTGCGAGGATTGCTGTAAACTTGGAAAGCAGCGTGCCGTCGTTGCGCGCGTTGAATTTAACCAACAATCGAATTTCTTCGTTTTCTGATGTAGACGCGTTGAAGGGATGTTCGCGTTTAACGCACCTTTCGCTCGTGGGAAACCCGGTTAGCAAAAAAGACGACTACAGGCTATATGTAGCGTTTACGTTGCCGAACGTCACCGTGCTGGACTTTCGGAAAATGAAACAAGCGGAGCGGGACGCGGCGGCGAAGAAGTTTGGAGGTAAGAATGGAGATAAAGCACTGAAAAGCGCGCGGGCCAAGGCAAACACATTTGTACCCGGGGAAGTAGTCGACGCTGAGATGGCGACTGCAGATTCAAAGCCCACTGGGCCGACGCCGCAGCAGCTGCTAGCGTTAAAAGCGGCGATCGCCAACGCAGCGACGTTGGAAGAGGTGACACGGCTAGAGCAAGCGATGACCACGGGCATCTTGCCGAGCGACATGAAGTTGTAATGGAACGTCTCGCGTCAATTTCTCAAAGTCTTTCTACCTACATGTTCGAGTATCTACATTGATATACATAGTTTTTACAAATACAGTCAGCGTCTTTCGCTTGGTCGTGAGAGATTCATCGGAATCAAATCAGTCTCTCATGGAGTCCGGCAACTCACCGCCCGCCAGCGCCTTGATGAAGGCGACGAGAACCTTGGTCTCGTCCGGCGGAGGTTCATCCATGAATCGCTTCGTTAAAGTTTCCACGAGCCGGCGCTTCTCGGGCGGCGACGAAGGGGTATCTCGAGAACCCGGGTTATTGGCGTCATTAGTTCCATTTGAATTATTGTCACCTCCACCCGCACCTCCAGCAGCTCCACTCCCCAGACCGTAGTGCTTTACGCTTATTTTCTCAAGCGTCTCCCTGGTTAATTTATCGAACCGCACAGAAGGGCCGCCGTTGGGTTCGCGCAATCTTTTCGCGACGATTGGGCGGCGTGTGGTTGGGACTCGCGTGCGTTTTGGACGCGAGTCGTCAAACACATCATTATCTACAGCATGGTGTTGGTACCGGTCATTATTTACGTGACGGTTCAAATTCGCACCATGTCCTCTGCCAACCACCTCCTCCATCTCGTCATCGTCGCTTTCGGAATCCAGCTCCAACCCAGTGGCTCTTTGCGTAATGACAAGCGCGTTGCGTTGTAACCGGCACTTGGCGCCGTTCTCGAGACGCAGCCAGTGCCACCCGCCCAAGCCCACGGCTTTGCGCACCACGCCGTGTAGCCCGATAATCGTGGGCTTCGTGCGGTTGTTGCCCGTCACGCGGACCTTTGGAGGTGTGTTGGGGTGGGGAAGGTATACATGTCAGCGGTGAGTCAAACACATCTATCGAAAACACCTAGCACATAGTCGAAAAACACCTCTCAAAAATCTCCTCTCAAATCTCGTGAACGGCGTTTCTCGACCGGTTTGGAAAGATCTCTTTTTGAGCTTCTTTTTGAGAACGGGAGTCGGAGGGACGGGGGGCGTGGAGGGGTTTGTGCGATGTGTGCGGCGCGCGAATTGGCAGGGTTCGAAATGTCACGTGTGGTATGATGGTTCTCGCATCGCGTGGATCCAACAAGTGCGCTCTCCACGCCTCTGCTCGATTCAACCACCCTTGCCTCATGTCCAAAAAAACGCGGGACAAAAACCCGCGCCAAACGACGTGTGGCCGGTCGGCAACCGGGATTTCGAGGTGACCCATGGTGAGTTGAACGGCGTGGACGTGTTTGTTTCGATACCGGGTATAAACCAAACGTACCTTGGTGTGCTTCGGCAGCAGCGGCAACCCTTCGTCATCGAACTCGTCGCTGTTCTTGCCGCTCATCGTGTCCGATGGGTGCGTAAGAGGAGAAACTCTTCGCTTGTGGCAAAACGAAGAGTGGGGAAAAGGATTCGAGTCTTCTGGTTTTCGTGAGTTTCCCCCGTTCGTTCCGAAAGACACACGTACGCGGATGCGCTGTGGCCACGCGAATCCCGTAAGCCGTCGGGGACGCGCGCCGTCGGACGCGCGTCGGGTGAGAATTCGAATGCGCCCGCGACGGACACAGACGAAGCGCGAGGGGCAATGGACAAGTTTGACTTTATGGTGTGTGGACGAGATACGCAGTTTCGCGCGAAATTTTTTGGCCAGAATGACGGTCTGAATGTATGGCGGGATTGACGAGTTAAATAAGTGCCTTCTCGCCAAAAAACCGATGCTCGCATTTCAGAATCCTTTGCCAGCCGCAGTTCTCCCACGATGGCGCGCGGCGCGAAGACTATGTCGGCTCGCCCGCCCCCCCAGGCGTGGCTTGCGAACTGCCTGGACCCCACGGCGCGGGTGGTGACGGTTAGCGCCAAGGAGCTGGGTGCGATGATTGAGGCGCGGGAGGCGAAGACCCCGAAATCCGCGCCGAGAGCCACGGCGAAGCGAAGCCGGGGCGAGGGCAGCTTTGGTGCGAAGTACACAGTTGTCGAAACGGAGGGTTATGTGTGGATGACGTGTACAGAGTGCAGCAAGAAGCGGTACGCACCGGAGGACAAGGTGGAGGACACGAAGGAAGATGCGAAGTTCAAGGTACGATTGGAGATCGGAAGATCGTCATGGATCGTGGCGCCCAATTTATTTTACCCTTCAGCATTCACCAATCAGTCATCCAATCAGTCATCCAATCATGACCCATCAACTCACCCCTATCACCCCTATCACCCCTTTCAAACAGTGCGAACTCATGCGCTCCGAGACGCGCCCCGACGTTTCATGCGACACCCCCGAGGACTCGTTCCCCCGTACCAACTTCAACATCGAGGGCGTCGTGGCGCCGCCGCCGGGGTGGCGCCGCGAGGTGATTCCGCGCAAAACCGTCAACGGCGCGGATGCGTATTACTACTCGCCTTGTGGCAAACGCATGAGGTCCAAACCGGACGTACAGCGCTTCCTCGATAAATGCAAGGAACAGGGCAAGTACGTTGATGTTGGCATCGAGTCATTCGACTTCCACACGGGAGGAAGGGGGGATGCGAAGAAGGATGGAAAAAAGGCGGAGAAAAGTGACGAGAAGCCGGCGAAAAGGGAGAAGGCAGATGATGACGGCGACGATGACAAAGAGTCGTCGAAGAAGAAACAAAAGGGAGACACTTCGAAGGGTGATACGAAACAGAAAGAAGACATCCCCGTGAAACGCGGCCGTGGGAGGCCGAAGCGCGTCATGGAAGCCGTAAAGGAGAAGGAAGAGGAGAAAGAGGACGTCGACATGGCGGATGCATAGAGAGTTCTCGTTGGAAGTAAAATAATCTCATTAAAATAAATCTCGTTTACAATAATCTCAAAGTACATCATTTCTACATACCATACCTCCTATGTATACCCCCCTGACCCCAGCGGCCGCGTGCCTCTGTTCTTCCCCAGCCTCGCCAGGAGCGACCGCTGGTTCGCGACGTCGCCGAACGCCGACGCGGCGGCGCCCAGCGGCTGGAGCTGCGAGCCTCCCTGGTTCATCGCCGCGAAAAGGGGGTTACGCACGGGACCGGGGTTACTCACACCACCGACCCCACTCACCCCCTCCATGCCCCGCTCCTCGTCGTTCCTGAAGCCATTGGATTGGCCGTTGGCCTGCCCGAACGCCCTTCCAGGCCCTGGCGAATTCGCCCCGCTCCTGTCATCGCCAAATCCCGACGAGCGCTGACCCGGGTACGCCCCGTCGCCGTACTCCCTGCCTGACGGTGATTGCACCGGAGGTCTGTTACCCCCAGCGTTCATGTTTGAGGTGTTACCGAACCCAGTGGATGGTGAGTTAACCCGCCTCCCCACCGCCCGCTCGTCATACGCCTCGTCGTCGCTCTCCAGTTCGTTGTTCACTTCGAGCTGCGTGAGGCAATCGGATATTTTTTTAATCTCGTGAGTCAACACTCGCGTGCTCTGCATCGCTCGGCTCAGCTCCTTCTTGTCCCAGTCAGAGATTTGACTTGGTTTTTGTGAACCTCCTCCACCTACCCTCCCCCCTACTGACACCACATTCCTCCCCACGGCGACTACCCCCCGGTCTTGTCGGTGCAGGAACGTTTCGTTCGTCGTGGCGTGGAAGGGAAACGATTTGTTCACCGTTAAGTTCGGGACGTACATCATCAGTAACGTTAACTGGAACGCGAACAGGAACGAGAACTCCATGGCGTTGACTACTACGAATCGCTGCCACGGGGGGAGGCTCTGTGCCACGATGACAATCACAGGCAGCCCGTAGAACCAAAGCGCGAACGTCAGCGCGAACTTTTTGTAGAAACCAGTTTTCGAGTTGTACTTTTTTGTTGTGACTGAAATGGAATACCAAAACCATCCGAGTCCGAAAAATCTCAACGCACACAGAAAGTACCCGAAACCTGACTGGTACATGTGCAAGGTGGATGCCTTGTCTGCGACGAACTCGTGATACGCCACTGCCAATAACCACGAAGATGCATATACCGTCCCGAACACCGCGATCTTCACCCGGCCGCGCGCGGAAATTTTCCGACAACAAATCGTCCACCCCTTGCCAAGTAAAATTAATAAAAGCAAGAACGTCGTTTCGCTGCTCAACTGCAAAAGTCGGGCAATGAACCTCAACGGCATGTATCCGATTCCGTCGGAGCTGTACCAGATGTAGTGCAGGAAGAACGCGCCGTGCGAAAAGAACGCCAAAATGATTGACGACCCCAAAATCTTCACGGTGTGGTGGTGCTTTCTGATTCGTTTCAGTTCTTTGCGAACAGCGAAGTAAAAGATGCCGAGCGCGATATAAAGACACGAAAAAGCAATACTCGTCTCCAGCACTCCAATCTCGTCCGCGGAAAAGTGTTTGCTGTACCACTTGAACCCGTTGGTGAACTCGATTTCGTACTCGATGTTTAAATCTCCGTTGCAGGTAGTGGTTTTACACAGCCGGTCGCAATTGGCGCCCGCGACGTAAAAAAATCTCGCCCGGTCGCCGACATAGAACGTGGTTCTCAAAACCTCAATCCACCCGTCGCCATAAATGCGTAACTTAGCAGAATTATCCAAAGGCAAATTAGTGTACGCATCCACGGCATTGACCTGCGTGATGTCCACAAGCCCCAACCCCCACGCCGTGTTACTTCCCGCCTGATTTCCGTCCACCAAAATCGTCTGGCCGTTGATCACGTACGTGGTTTTTCCAGTCAAAGGGTCGTACGTCCCGTGCTCGTCGTCTTGAAGCAAAGATCTTTTTTTGTTTGGATTTGTGAATGGAGAACCCTCGATGACCGTTTGCTCACTGAACGTCGTTTCCGGACTGTATCTCAAGGGCATCTCCACGTAAGGCTCGTCACGTAAAGAGGTGGCATAGAAGGCGTGGGTGTGGGAGTTATAGCCGTAGGATGAGTTGACACCATACACATCACCATCTTGTAAAAGTTTCCTTCCGTGCGCGATGTCCGGCGGCGCTGGAGGCGGAGGCGGAGCAGGCACCGCAGCTCGCGCCAGCTCCGCGAGATAAAACGGAAACGCGAACCGGTTCGCGATCCGCTCTAGACAAGTACTTTTACTTTTATACACCGTTTCCCAGTTCGCCACGCTGCTTCCCGTTTCCTTCATCTCCTCACCGGTCGCCGTGATGTAGTGAAGAATTGTAAACTGGCTCGTGATATGAAACTTTATTTTTGTCGAAACCATCCCGTGGACCTGGTTCACGTAACCGCCTTTGTCCGCGGGGAGGAAGCAGAACCTGTTTGTGGATTGTGGGATGGGGATGGCCAGTGGGGATGGTCAGTGGGGATACAGTGGGGATGGTTAGTCTCATGGACAGAAACCACACTATCCCCAGATTCGTGTTGGGGATGGGTCTATTCGCAAGCCGTTCCCATCCCCTCCGGTGCTCCCTCCCGTGCTTTGGGTTGGAGGTATTGGCCGGGAGTTTAGAGGGGTTTATGGTTTGTGTAGCAGTGCACGCGCTCGTATAATTCACCCTGACATACTTTGACATGAACGCCCACGACTTTGGCTCCTTCATGGTTCCCACGAACCGCGCGGCATCGCTGGTGGGCAAAAAGGCCAACGTCAGCGCAAAAATCGCAAACAGAGTACGAACGGCACCTCGCCGCGAACCAGCGTTGGCTCGTCGACGTGCGGTCACCATCGCGACTCGAGAGACTCCACCCAAACGCAAACGTCGCGGCGCACACGTGCCTCCACGACCGCGCGTCCAACTCTAGCGACGGGTAGGCTTGAGAGGTCGCTTCACAAAACGGAAAAGACGTCTGACGTTTTGCTGAACGACACAACGACACTCTGCGGATGAAATGTCGCACAGTGTGATGTGACTCAAAGTGAAAGTTTTTCTTTGCACAACCTACGAAGACTATACCACCTTCCTTTCTCATCTCCTCTTCTTGCTCTCCTCTTCTCTCCTACCCCCGCCATGCAACCCCTCCATCCAGGTCACCAAACCGCTCAACGTACAGGCGGGCCAAACCACTACGAACAACGTCGGGAACGGAAATTGATTTTCCCCGTTTCGAACGGCGCGCGCTAGGAAATATAAAGAATCCGTAACGTCCGTGCCGGCGATGAGTGACAAAACAACCACGAGTAAAAGCGGACACAAGGCCATGAAACATGCTTTTACCTTGCGAAGTACACGGGACCGGGTGATTTCCTCACCGGATTCCTCATATGCTCTTTTTGGCGACCCTGAAGACAGGCACACCGCCACAAGCACCGTGGCGGTGGGCAGCGCCAGGGGAAAGTTGAAGAAAGTCACTGCGGCGGTCGCAGTGGCCATGGACGCGAGCGACACGCACTTCACCGTGACCCAAGGAGGCTCCATGGGACTATCGACTAGATCACCTTTGTACAGCGCTTTCGCGACTGCGGCAAGCAGTGGGACACCGAAAGTCGCCGCGGCGGAGGTCACGGCAAACACCGAGCCAGGCGACGCCCCTGTGTCAAACGCACGCAACGAGACGTACCCAATTAACCCACCCGCCGCATGCGTCGCAGCGACCAACGCCAAAGCACTCCCCCAATCATGCGCTATACCCTTTGAATGTTTTGAATGTTTTGAGTTCTTTGAATCATCAGCGCCTTGAACATCCATCGAATTCTTTGTATCCTCCATACCAATACCTCTCGTGGCGAGCGCGACCGCGCCAAGAAGCGCCGCCCCCACCACCAACGCTTGCGGTGCGACGTACTCGGCGATTGACAGAAAGTCCGTGTCGCTCGTCATGACGTAGTAGAACATGCTATGGTGCAGCTGCTCGATCAAGTTATTAGACCCCCGCGCAAGCGTCTCAAACAGCGTTCCTATTTTTCGAAAGTTTTCCGTAACGAGCTTTGCGTTGACGTGTCCCTTTTCAAATTCGCCTAAAGGGACGCCCAAACGTAAAGTCACCGAATCCACCGCAAAGGCTTTGAACGAGGCGTGCGCGCCGGTTGGTATCCCCAGCGCACACCGCCACGCGAAACGAAACGCCCTCCTCAAATCAGCGACGTACTTTCTTATTATATTTCGTTTCCGTGACCCGAAAAGAAGTACACCGATCGATTCCGCGACCGCCGAGACGCGATTAGCGTTTTTGGTTTTCGCGTTGTTTTCGTGTTTTTCCAAAGTTGCTCTGTCGCCGCTGCCGACTCGCCCGATCCTCGCGTGCTTTTCAATCGGGTCCAACAGATCGAGATCCAGCGTAACTTTACAGCCGGGGAACGCGCGTCTCGATAGCTGCACCGCGGTGTTCAACAGATCCTGGTTCGGCAACGCCCCGTCCTTGCCCTCTGGTGATACTAAAACAGTGTCAACGTTCGCACCGGCGGGCACGGAGAAGACGTAAGCCTGTTGTAAAGCACCCGCGCGGTGGAACGTAGATTTAGGGGTAGAGACTGTTTGCGCATACGCCATGCCACCAATATCAGCACCACCAGTCAACCCCTCATACCCGTAGTACTCCTTGAGCCAGTTATCCGCTGAGTTCACCGCGCTTGCCTTGGCTCTGGCTTTTGAATCCGCCCGCGCGTCCAACACCAGCCAAACAAAATCCTTCGCCGTCCACTTCGCTTGTTGCAGAAACTTAACGAACGCCAGCCCAACTCCAATCGCAGCGGAATCAGCGCCTATTCCGTCCGTATCGGGCGATCCAAGCATAGTGGCGAAAACAACGCCCTCGCGTCCGGGCGATTTTTTAGAGCGGACCACGGCGTGGGTAGAGCGGCGGGATATATTTGTTGGATTGTTGGAGTTGCCAACTTTTGAAGCATCGATGTTGATGCGTGTAGTATCCGTCCTATACTCGTGCGTTGAAACGTCGAGCCCAAGGTTTTCCAGCTCCGCTGTCGTGAACTCCGTCAAGCAGTCGAACACCGCATCCGGGTCAGTCAAGTTGACGCATTTCGCTTCCGCCCGCGATGAATACGCATACGCATCACTCGCGTCGTTCCCCGAAAACCCGATCGCGGAGTGGCCGTGCAGAAACGCGTTTTCGTCGATGAACACCTTCCGTTGTAACAGCGGATAGCTCAAAATTAAAAGCACGCCGAACACGTACATACACGCACTGACCCTTCGGTGGTTGTCAAGCACGCGCCCGGCGCCCGCGACGAGCAAGTCGCGAGGCACCATCGGGGGGACGCGAGCCAGATCAATCAATGATGAAGTGATGAAAGTTCCGAATATTTTAAGGATGAAGTGAAAACTTTTGGTATTTTTAGTGAATACAGTACTCGAGTAACTGAAAGAATATGGCATACAACCTATGCTTAAAAAATATCCACCCCCCTAACTCACATCCATACGTACTTAATACTGCGCCGCTACGAAGTCCTGCAGGATCCAGAACCCGTCCGTTGATTCCGCGTCTTCGTCGGTTTGGATGGCGAGGAAGTGAAGCCCGCCGGTGGCTTGTTTCACCTGTTCCCACTCTCTCGCTTCTTGCGTCAGCTCCTTCGTCTGGCGGAACCGCGCGTACTGCCAACTATCAGCCACACCAGTGTCGAGAATCAAAGTCCCCATATCCAAGTCAACGGAAATGCCACCTAATTCGAGGCCCTTGGTCCACCCGGAAAGCGCGGCCGCTCGTTGCGTGTACACAGCGATTCCGGGAATCAACGTGTCGTCCGGCAAATTGGGATCAATCTCCAAAATATCGCCAAAGACTTTGTTGCGCTTGACCATCTCTATTTCTTCCCGGACGCCGACAAGGGGAAGGGCCACGAAGGCCCACGATTCGCCTCTCAACGCGTCAGGCAAAGGCCTGGGACTACTCGCTTCGAATCCCATCATCGGGCTCGCCTGGCCGTCGAAGCCGGGGTGTTTTTTGTAAATCGTTTCGACTCTATCGTCGAGCCACGAGGTTAATGTTTGGCACCGTCTCGATGCTAGCGGCTCGATTCCAGCGTCGTTGCACGCCCTCGTGATAATCGTCTGCATCTGCGAGCGGAAGAATTTGAACCGCCTCGGTTTCGCGCCCTGGCTTTGAATTACCCGTTCAATCGCCTTCGAAAGCTCAACACTGTTGATCCGATTGTTGGGGAAAAACTCGGCGTGCTCGAACGATCGAGTCTCGTCGCAAATCAAAAGCTCCCACATCTTCTTCCCGCGTTCGTCTTTCATGGGTCTTGAGCAGAAATCCAGTTGCCAGTCGTACGGAAGGTCCTTGATCTCGCCAGGGGGGGTGTTTGCTTCAGCCGCAGGCTCGGGGATAGCACGCGCGCGCGTGGGTCTTCGAGCGCCGGAAACGAGTTGCGTTTTCACGATCGAGCGCGTCGCGGTTGCCGAGCCGCGCGTGGCGCCAGTGACGCCCACGCGCGCGACAAAGGCACAGGAGACAGACATCGTACACGCGTGCGAGTCGGGTGGGACTTGCGGACGCGACGAGGTGAAGTGAGGGGACTGAGGGACAAGAGGTGATGTCGTCGCTATCGATGAATCCAACTGGCAAAGTGGAGTAGTGGACAGAGATCTCGAAAATCGAGGGTATCGAAGACAATGCCGAGTTATTGACGAGTCAAAAACGAAATGATTGACTCAAAAAGCTTGGTCTAATGTACGCATCTCACCCAATCATGCTCCTCTTGCGACCGCGCATACGCACTTCGGCGAACTTGTTGAAACTAGCGCTCCACTTCCCTGACGACTTTTTATACTCCGCCATGACAGCTTCAAACAGTTTTAAGGCCGCGTGCGTGACGTTGATCGCCCGTTCCAGGACGTACAAATCAACCCCCTTGTCCTCCGGGACGATACTGTTGCTCGATAGGCCGAAGTCGATGAGCACAACCTTTTTCTCTTTTGTTTTGTCATCCTCAATCACTAATATGTTTGACGTCGTCAGGTCTCCATGAATCAGCCCACCATCGTGCAGCGCGGCGACGTGTTTACCCACTTGTTTGCCGATGAGTTCCATGTCAGCATCGCTCATACCGTTTCTAATCAGCTCCTTCAACGTCTTGCCGTTTACTTTTTCCATGTAAATCGAGTTTTGGTGCGAGTCGACGTAGTACAACGATGGCGTGGGAACTCCCAACTTTCGTGCTCTCGCGATTGCCCGCGCTTCCCCGACCAACCGCGCCCGGGTGATCTTCGCATCCAACATAGGGTGCCTGTACGTCTTTTTAAACCGCTGCTTGCAAATCGCAGGGCGGCCGAGGAATTGCACGCTGAAAATGCGGCCCTCTGCGCCTTGCGCGAGTAAGTTTTTTTCTTCGTACCCGCCCAAGGCATCGATCAAATCGAATTTCGGAGAAGTTGGATCTCCTTGAGCTCCAGAACCAGGGCCTTTCGGGGTCTCGCGCTTGTGGATAGGCTTTGTCATGTTGGTGCTTTGGTTTTATTCCGAAAGACTACGTGTGTCTTCGTTTGCGTGCGACGTGATACGTATCACTGCTACCACGTGTGTTGTGCTTCCCAGGTGTTGGAGGCGAATCGGGAAAACGCGTCGCCGTTGTTAGGTTTCGTGATCAACGAAAGGCGATTGAACGCGGTTCGGGTTTGGAGACGAAAACGCGATGCCGCGTGATATCTGCGCGAGCCACGTGGTGTCTATCCGTGGACACGGGCGAAACGCGTGTGCGACGACGCGTGTGCGGCCGAGGTTTGAAGTGCGCGCCGAGGTGTCGCCGCCGAAAAAGTGCACGGCACCCCTTTGGTAAAAATCTCGCGACGACGACAATGTCGGGATCTCGGGATCGATAATTTTATCCACCGACACGTCCGTCTTGCCCATTGCCCCGCGCTCGGCATAGGTCGCTGTGCGATGGCGACGACGACACGCGCGATGTCATGTGCGACATCCACTTCCGGGCCGTTCCGGGCGTTGCGAAACGGGAACAGCAAGGGTCATCCACGGGGACGTCGTTCGTTTCGGGGTTGTTCCCCGATCGCAGATGCGAGTTCTCCATTCGAAGTCACCACTCCAATACGGACCACCATCGACGTCGACGAGAACGGCACGTTCCGTGAGTTGATGAACAAAGCGGGGGTGAAACACCAAGTGCGGCTTGCGACCGGAGAACGGGGACGAGGCCTGTTTCCCACCGGACCCACAGGGTGGGGCAAAAGCTCGGTGCTTTTGAGTGTTCCGCTGGACGTGTGCATTTGTGCGCCGTTTGGGGATGAAGCGGCGTCGGTGGAGGACGAGCTCGAATTCGGAACTGACTCAAACACTGCGGACATATATGCTATTTTAAGAACGGCATGGGAAAAGCGTAACGGGGTGACTATACCGGGCGACATAAAACAGTTACTAAATTCAAAAGAAAGCTCCGACCGCGAGTTGGCCGTCGCATTGTGGGTTTTGTTCGCCGTCCAAGCCGGGGATGAAAAAAACAATGTTTGGCGATCCTACAAAGAGTGGCTCCCTGCGCCGAACGAATTGCCCTCGCTGTTATTAGCATCTAAAAAGGAACTGGACCAGCTGCAAGACTCCGATTTGAAAAAGCAAGCCAAGGGGTTGATGGAAGCGGTGGACAAGTTCTTCGAGAAGGCCCAGAGAATTGCAGACGAAAACCCAAACGAAACAAAAGATGCCTATACGTATTCGTGCGACGATCTTAAGTGGGCTTTCGCATTGGTTGCGAGCCGAGCTGTCGCCTCCCCGGTCGGCGGCACTAAACCATCCGACCCGCACCCGAAGTTCGCCGCGATATTAACCCCCTTCTTCGACATGGCCAACTCGGATGATTTGAGCCTGGTGTCGGCGTCAAAATCCGTGCGAGGCACGGAATCTCAAGATGTTGAAAACACCGTGCGGATCGTTTTGGAGAGAGGACTCAATCAAGGCGTGGGGGGTCCGCGCGTGGTTCTAGAAACAACGCAGGGCTTGGGAAACGAGGATGCGGAGATTTTGATTTCATATGACCAGGAGGCGGGTAACTCAGAGCTGATGCTGAGGTACGGGTTCTCGTTAAGGGGGAACAGGAACGAACGGTTGGGGGGGGGTGACGGGAGTAATGAGAATACTTCAACCGAAATCTCAGAAAACAATAAAAACCAAAAATGTCGCCCGGAGGTTATGCGCGCGGCGCTTGAGTCTCTTGGCGTTATGAGTGAAGCCGTTGAGCCTACCGAGCGTCGGCGCTTGTTCATCGCAGTCGCCTCTGCGTGCGGCGGGTTCGGGAACCCTGATGAGGATTCCGATGACTGGGAACTTAGTGTTGAGGAAGTGGAGAGGGAAATTTCTGTTGCGAAGAATTTTCGGGAAACCTGGAGCTCGAAATTAAAAAGTTTCGAAACCTCTTTGGCTCAAGATGAAGCGGTGTTGCAAGCTGCGAAAAGTGGGTCGCTTCCCGGCGCAACGCCTCGAGTAGTCGCCGCGGTGGAGTACCGGGCGGAGCGGAAACGGGTGCTGGAAACGGCGATAAGCGCATTAGGGACCTACGTAGAGTGGCTCGAAGCGGACGAAGAAGAAGAGAGCGGGTTCGAAGACCAGGAGTGATTTTTATAAAAACGCCTTCCATTCCTCGGCCATTCCAACAATTTTCGCTTTCTCTTCTCAAGCAACGACAACGACTTCTTCTCACACCGACGCACGCCCCGCGTATCGCCACGGCAACATGACCGGAACCTCTACTGCTGCCAAGTCTGACATGGTGCGCGCGCGCGTGGCTGACGAGGCCACGCACGTGGCGGTGCCCGTCATCGTGCGTCCCGTCGCGACGAACCTCTTCCCTCTTTCCCTCGGAACACGCAAAGTCTCGGAGTCGCCGAAAGCAAACCTTCGCGACACCTTTCGCTTACCGCTTACTCCCCCAACCTCCCTCCACGCAGATGCCCACCACCACCGTAGCCGAGACGCAGGCACCCTTGCCCCTGCGCCAGGTCCTGGTGCCCGTCGACGGCACGCCCCAGTCCGAGTTCATGGTGGACTGGGCGCTTTGCAACTTTTGCAGAGAAGGCGACCAAGTAAACTTGCTGCACGTCATCCCCAAGTGCGTACGAACCGAATTTCCCAACACACTACGCTCCTACCCTAAACCGTCGAAACAGCCGAGCCTGTCGCCCACCACACAAAATAATAAAAACCAAACCCTCAACGCAACCGCCACTCGCAGGAGATACGCCCCATCCTCCACGATGTACGGCTTCGAGGAGTACGTCATAGACGTCCCCGACCCGGAACAAGTACGTAAATCTGAGCGACCCTTCCATTTTTTTCTTTTTTCATCAGCCCATCATTACGCTACCGAGAGCGCAACTCCCTCCCCTTCCTGGAATTCGACCTTTCCTTCCCCTTCACGTATTCTGATGATAATGATATGCAACAACAGGAAAACGCTTGGCGCGCGGACGCAGAGCGGTACCTCTCGCGCAAGATCTACCCGAAGGTTGAGAAAGCTGGGCTGAAGTACACGTGCGAAATCGTGGCGTACGAAACGGACACGACGAGCGTCGGGGAAATCGTGTGCGAGCGCGCTGTTGACAGTAACGCCGCCGCCGTGATCATGGCCGCGCAAGGAAAGGGAAGAATTAAAGAGTTCTTTGTCGGCTCAGTCACGAACTACTGCTTGCACAGGTGCAAAGTCCCGGTGATCGTGTTCCGCGTTGGGGAGGCGAACGAGGGTTCTAAACCGGACACGCCTGATGCAGTTGAGGCGAAAAAAGAGAAGTCTTCAGACTTGAAAGGAAAAGCGTCCGCGGATCCGAAAAGCGCCGCGATGTTCTTTTAGACGTACCGTTTGTGTGTAGGGAACACTGAAGACTTAGAAAACACAGAGACTCGTTCCGGCGAAGGCTTTTGTAACGTGCATTTGTAGTTGTCAAGGGTGGATTTGAAACGTTTGAAGGAAGCGATATCATCAACATACTCTTACCAGGAAGCAATGACTTTTGCCTTTTTGCGGCGTCATTTTTCCCTTGTGACAGTGAAGTGATGATACTCCAACTTCATTCTTTCGTTTGAAATCCATCTTTACCGACTACAAGTGCACCCCGGAGGCGTCTTAGCTGGTTCATAAGGTTTCTCCTAGGCACATTTGCAGTCGACAATGTGGTTGGGATCGAAACGTAAATCCTGGGTATATGTCGCGACATCAATTGAGGAACAGCAGCGTCAAGCCTCTGCCGTTCCTTAATTGACGCCGCTGCAACATACACAGGTGGGCACGTTTTCGAACCCAACCGGTCTTGTACTACAAATGACCCTCGGAAAACCTCGCCCCGTTGAAATTGAAACACATGCACTTTCCATCACATTTACTATCCTTAGTCCAAGCTTCGTCTCGCGTCGCGCGTGTATCAGCGAACTGTCGTTTCTCGATGAGAAATTTTGACGGCCCGTGTCATGTTATTGTGCGACGCAAGCCAAGTTCAGACTAAGTACCTATCACGGAATTAATCTTCCTCATTACTGCCCCCCTTTCATCGCTTCGTCCACCGCGTCCAGCACTAGTTCAATCGGCGCGACGGTTCCAAAGTCCTTCTCCTTGTGCTGGAAGATGATTTCCAGATCGTTGACAACGAACAGCCCGCCCATGATCAACCCCTCGCCGTTGAGATTCGCGTTCTTTTTAGTGGACTCGTCTATCTTCCCGTACCGCTTGTACATCGTCGAGAAGGGGTTTAGGAATGCGGCTGCGAAGTTCTTCTTTCGCACTTTGCCGTTTCCTAGGGTTTTGAAAAAAGTCAAGTCGTCATCGAAGTATAAGTCGGTTGCTTTGCCCCAGTACTTGTCATTGCGGAATTCATTTACCTCTTCATCAGTCACCATGTCCTCTCCTTTGTCGTCCTTGCCTTTCAAAAGACACACCAACCGCCCGCCCTTGGCCTCGATTGAGGCTTTCTGGGCGTGCAGCTCGGCGGCTTCCGAACGGCACAGTACTCACCCTGGTCGGCGGAGCACTAGCACCACCGCGGGCTTGTCCTGCCACAGGATGCTGGCCTTTACAGACTCTCTTCCGGGGAGTTTCGTTAGCTTGGCACCCGCGATGTCGCCCTGCCTCGCGGTGGGGGCGAGCCGCACGGTAGCCACGGTGGTCATCGGCCGTGTCGCTAGCGCAGCCGCGATGCCCACGAGAACAGCGGCGCTGGTGCCGAGTGTTTTGGGTGTACCCAGGCGCTGCAGGTGCCTGAGCATACTGGCCAGGTCGTTGTCCCGAACACGATAAAAGTGCACGTGGCGAAATCGGACGGCCCGAAAGCCACGCCCGGAACTAGTCCACAGACCGTCATCCTGTGGTTAATAGTGAGGACAAAGCCAGATCCAGCATTCCGGCCCGAAAAGCGCGTCGAAAGCAAACGAATGCTTCGAGGATTAATCGGCAAGGCACCCAACATAGTCCATCGCGCCTTCCCTCACCCGATGGCCACCCTGGTCCTGGCGTCCCTGCGTCCCTCCGCGGCGGTCCGCACTAATGCGGGCTCAAGAGCCCCAAGAGCGCGTCTCGCGCCCCCCGCAGTGCGTTCGCTGACCAGCAAATGCGCGCACGCCGGTTCATCACCGATGCTCCGATCGGATGCATTGAGATGCTCTAGCGTCGCGGGGCGTCCGGTTGGACGCACGCATGTCATCACTCGCGCACAGGCCAAAGACGCATCAACCGAGGACAGCACCGCTTCTATCGCCAAGAAGGTCCAGCGAACCGCGAACGCGTGCAAAACCCTGGGCCGGTGGGGATTCTGGAGTCAACTCATTTTGAGTACCGTGAGCGCGGTGATTGTCGTGTTTTCCGTGCTGTTCAAAAACATCACGAAAGCGACGGACGCCGGGTTGTACTTCATTCTGTTCGGCATCTTGTGTGCCTACTTCACCACGTTCTGGTCGTTGGGCATAGGTAAATTAGGCGCTAAGCTTCAAGACGCGGTGACTCAATTAGACCTCGTCCCTCCGCGCGCGGAAGTCGTCCGGCAATTGAGCACCGGATTAACGGTGAACTTTGTGGGCCTTGGGGCGACCATCGTCGGACTGCAAGCCACCACCGGTGTGTTGTTCGCCAAATCACTCACCGCCGCGGCTGCGTCTCCCTTCACCCCTGGAGGGTACAACCCCGTCCTAGCCCTGGATATCTTCCTCATCCAAGCCGGCGCGAACGTGATGTTCGCGCACTGGATCGGAGCCGCGATTTCCCTGTGGTTGCTGCGAACCGTGAACCTTCCCACGCCGGCGGCGAGGTGAGAAAAGGAGTGGATTGAATGAGATGACGATATAGGTATGAGCTATAATACTACTACTATTGTCTCGCCTACATTACGAAATCCGTTCAAATTTCAGAACTACTAAACCATCGTGTCTACCTCGTTGTTCTCTTCAGCCGCGTCAGCGTTGGCATCGGCGTCAACCTCGCCATCGTTCTCTCCGTCATTCTGCGTCTCATTCTTCGCAACATCTTCCACACGCACACCCTGAGAAACGTTTTCCCGAATATCACAGGTAGAAGCGTTTTCCTGCGCATGATTAGCTTCTACCTCTAAACCCTCCCTGGGCGGATTTACTTCATCCAGCCACGGGTGCTGCAGCGCTTCGTTCGCCGTGGCCCGTAACCCCGGATCGAAGTGAAGCATCCTTTGCAAAAAATCAGCCATCGCGAAACTGGTGTCTTCGTCAAAGCCGTACTTTTCGGTTAACACGTCTTCCAAGGGCCAGTGTTTTAAACTGCGGATGTGTCGTAACTCGCCGTTCCTGGTAAAAAACGCTCGACTGTGCTTCCCTCCCGTCGCGATCCTCGTGGGCATCTTGCCTACAAGTTCCATCATCAGAGCCAGGTGGTCCTCGTCCCGGTCGTACTCCTTTCCTGACCTCGGATCGAATAATAAATCCCCGGTCGCCAACTCAAATGTCAAACACGCGGCGCTCCAGATATCCGCCGGAGTGCTGTATTTGCTCCCTAAAATAACCTCAGGGCACCGGTACTGCCTGGTCTGGATATCAGTCGTGAACTGCTTGTACGTCCAGCACGCGTTGCCCAAATCAACGACTCGGAAGTTTATATCTGTCAGTTCATCGTCCGTGGGCGTCGGGCCTCGTCCTCGGCTGACGAGTGCTCTTTTTTTTGTCGCACCTCCAATCGTCAAATCCAGCGTGTTCGACAGCGGGTGTAAATGTTCGCTGGTTGACGGGAGGTCATCGAATTCAGTTTCAGTCGCATCGAGGACAGGGTACGTTGCGGGGGTGTCAGTAGTAGGGCTTTCAAGAGCATTAGCATCAGACACGCCCACGTCCTGCCCCTCGTCATTACCCAACGAAACGTTTCTCTCCACTGTCGCCACCGTTCGTTCCAGAATTTGCTCGATGACTTCTTTAGGGCCTTGTTCCTTCGCATCGAGTTCACTGAAGGCATGCGCAACCACAAGGTCCACCATATCCCCCGGCGCTTCTGTCCGACACTTTTCGTCCGACACTTTCTCCCCTATTTTCACAGAGTTATTCACGATGTCATCTACAGCGGCGGCGGCGGCGCTTTCCTTCGCCCGGACTTCTTCCCAGCTTTTTAATTGTTTCGTCAACAGAACGTTCTCGGGTTTCAAATCCGTGTGGATGATTTTCTTCCGCGTGTGCAAGTACTCCATGCCCAGCAACACATCCCGGACCATCTGCTTCACGAATCGCAACGGGGCACCTCGGTAGTCATAGCGCTTGATGACATCCAACAGGTTGTCGCCCAACACGGGAAAAGTCATGCACACGTGCGTGCCGTGCGGCCCTTTGTGGTCGAAAGAATCCAACAAAGTGACGACGAATTCAGACCCAGGATGGGGTTCCGTTGCTTTAGATTCAGCGTCATCTTCCACGTCTTCAGGTGTGTTAGTTTGACTCGTGGAGAGGGACCCTTGTCTTAGTTTTGCGCTGAATCTGCTCGCCGCAAGTTTCTGGCTCGAAGATGTGTTTTTTTTTTCATTGCCAGCCCGGTGGTGCGGTCGCTGTCTCTTTTCCTTCGCAGCAGGTGCGTCTCCGTTGTCGATTGTTAACGCGTCCTTCACCCGATTCAGGATCTCAATCTCATCCCGCGCGGCTTCGCAGTAGTGGCTCGCGGACTTTTGAACCTTTAATGCGATTTGCGTCTCAGTTTGCAAATCGTCGCAAAGCCAGCACGTGCTGAAGTGACCCCATCCTAGTTTACGCCTTACGACGTACCGCCCGTCTTTAAACGTCTCGCCGATTTTAACCGGGTGGTACCCACCTTTGCGGTACCCCTCCATGCCCTCGTCGGAATCAGAGGAGTTTGAAGCTGAAGCGTCGTCGTCCTTGTCCTTACCCTTCCCCTCACCATCCGAATCGTTTCGGTCGGGCGCACCCAGCCCGAGTCCTTGTGCTTTGTTCGGTTTCGCGCCGCCTGCGTCTTTGCGCTTGCCGCGTTTGCGGTGCTTCCCCCCTCCGCCACCGGCCGGCGCCAGGAACTTTGCAGGCACCTCCGGCATATCCCCTGGTGCAGGAACGGACCGCGGAGAGGCGCGCGTCGGGAGTGAGTAGCGACGCAGATCGCCGCCGCCTTCAAAATCGTGATTGATTGAAAGTCGCGGTTTATATTTCTTCAGTCTCATCTGAAATCTCGGCACTTCGTTTCCCTTGCCATTGGTCTCCGCGGGGGTGCGTCGGAGCTAGGGAGGTTAGTCGTGCTATCGTGGGTTGATTGGTACGTACGGCATGGTGTTTTTAGGGCTGCGGTACCCCGGTCCCGCGAGCCGCAGGGTGGCAACCGACCACGGCACGAAGGGAGGGTTCAACTACCCGAAGGAACACGTGGGCTTGTCCAGGCACTGTCCGCCTGCACCGGAGGTCAGGAAGGAAAGCAAAGGACGAAGCACGGACGCAGAGGACGGAAGCTTCAAGTTATCAATGCCGTACGCCACGGACTGCACATTTGCAAAGGTTGGCGGAGGCCAAGACGACTTCCAAACCGCGAAACACCTCGTCTCGAAATGGAAACACTTTCAGTTAGGGTGGAGCACGGTTGATGAATCGACAGGAACAACAAAAGGCTCCCCCGTGTGCGTCTGCGCCAACATTTTGGGGATTTGGATACGGAACCCTCTGGAAATAGTGTATATTGAAGAGAGTGTAGATGCTCGGAACTTCAGTGGAAACGAGGCCGTAAAAAAACGATATAGCTTCGCGCACGGATGTTTGGATGGGCATTTACTCGCCGGCGAAGAGGCGTTTATAGTGGAGCTGCGAAACGACGACTCCGTCTGGTTCGGAGTCAACACGTTTTCCAAACCGGCGCACCCGTTGGCGGTGGTGAGCTACCCGGTAGTGCGACTGTTGCAGTGGAGGTTCGCACACGATGCCACAAAAACCATGAAAAGGGAAGTCCGAAAGGCGAAGGAGAGATAGCAGTAGCGAGCGTAGTGTGTAGATATGATGACCCGTATGAACACAAACTTATTCGTCTTGAGTGTTGCTACAATTATACACTTCTTCAACGTCCTAACGGTTTCATTTTTTCAGTCATGAACGCATTGACCGTCTTTGCGACACACTCAACGGTCACCCGTATGAACGTAACTTCAGATTGAACATTGGCGTACACCGCGGCGGCCTTTTTAGTCATGAATACAACGAGGGCGTCTTTTTCTTGCATCGAGATTGTAATCGCGGCCTTCGCCTTTTTAGAAGTCGCAGCGCCAACGTCCTTCACCACCCCAAGCGCAAAATCCAGCGCCTCACTGACACTCAGGTTGCTAATATTGAATCGCTTCAGCCGCCACACAGGTGGCCACACCGTGGGGAAGTTCGCGTCCAAGTACACAGCCGTAGTGAAAAGAGTGAACAACAGAACGGTGAACGCGAGCAGTCGCAAAAGCGCAAAGAAAGTAAAGGCGACGAAGCCGCTCGATGAAGCACTTGTATCGGCACATGTCGATTCAACCGCTGTAGAGACCTCTCGCGATTCTCGTGACCCAGATTCTGTCTTCTGCGCCTGTACAGCCTTGACATTCAGCTCTTGTGTTTTTTTCGTCTGTCGCTTTTCGGTTTCGTTCGCCGTTTTCTTCTCCCTGCGCGTCAAATCCCGCACCGACGCTTGTTTTGGCGCTTCAGAAGTTCCATTCAAGCGCTTCGCCCAAAGGCCTTGTTTGGGCGCAGAGGATGACGCTTCGTTTTTAGAAGGTTTCGATTTAGTAGACCTAGTTGTGTCGTCCTCGTCGTCGCTGCCCCAGCTCAAGGCGTTGGGAGAAAGCGCACTGAGCTCCTCGCGAGCGAACACGCGAGCCTGTGGATTGATGACGAGGAGGAGCGTTGAGAATGAAACGTGGAACTGTGGTCAGAAAAGGATCTTGGAGGGAGAGTGACGAGTGACTGTTTACTCATACAGGCAATATCTCTGGTATTGTCTGGAACTGGTTTGCGTATCACAGCTCGTCACTTGTGTACACTGTGTATCACAGCTCCACGTACCGTTTCGTCTTCAGAATCGCTGTCCGTCATGGCTGCCAAGATGGAGCGCTCCATCTTTTCGTGCGGGGTGAGCTTGCCGTTTTCTTTCGCGCCATTCGAGTTTTCCTTGGTCGCATCGGGGCGTGCTCTTCCGAACGCCATCGCGTCTCTCTGTGCAAGGGACGGTCTCGGTGCGCGACGCGAAGTGCGTGCGAGACGGGAACGCGAGCGCAGGGGTGACACAGGAGCGTGCCTCCCGGATTTGGAGCTGGCTGATATTTTGTCGTTGAGTTGCCAAATGGTTGAACGAACTCGCTTCAAAAAAATGTCGGACGGAACGAAAACGCGGCGTAACCTCAAAAGCTACGACTCCGGTATTCGCTCGTCGTGGCTCGCGGAGCGCAGTCGTAAGTGCGCGCGGAGGTGAACAATGGGAAGAAATATCGCACGGAAGGCAGAAAACCCACTGCAAGGAGTGTAACCTGTGTCCCCACGGCAAAGTAAATTACCACTGCGCGGAGTGAACCCCCTGCCCTCACGGCAGTTTGAAACACGACTGCGTGGTGTGCAGCCCCTGTCCCCGCGGCAAGATGAAAAGGAACTGCGCGGCTGGCATCCCCTGACCTCACGGTATGGTGAAAGGCAGGTGCGCGGCGTGCAGCCCCTGCCCTCATGGCAAGTTGAAAGGCAGCTGCGCGCCGTGTAACCCCTGCCCG
>TARA_B110000977_G_scaffold175638_1_pt1 | contig 41826 bp, 41 predicted proteins | sample TARA_B110000977 | Tara Oceans TARA_B110000977 (sample SAMEA4397798) | marine metagenome | biome: Polar Biome; feature: [SRF] surface water layer (ENVO:00010504); material: water (ENVO:00002006), including particulate matter (ENVO:01000060) such as... | depth 5 m | reverse complement strand
TAATAGCTCAATTGGCTTGATTTATGCACTGAAAAAGTTTTTAGATTTAATATTTTCTCAAATTACAATGAATAAAAAAATAGAATATAATTTAAAAAAATACACATCACTATACAAATCTTTTCCAAATCATTATCATGTTGCAGTATAAATAATTTTGAAAATAAATAAAGTTAGAAGGTTTGACAACGAAATATTAGTAGGCAGGGAGAGTTGTTTGGATTTTTTTTAATTACTTGTCAACGAAGTTCTGGCACTAATAGCTCAATTGGCTTGATTTATAATAATATTGCTTTCGAGTTTTTAATGCTATAAATAATTATTAATGTCACAGACTCTTAGCATCCCCAATCCATTTTATAATTATAAAATTTTAGACAATTCATCTGAATTTTTAAAGGAAAAAAATAATAATAATGATTTCGTTGTGTCCTATTATGTTTGCAGTGGCCAATTGTCTTTTAAATATCAAAATCAGAATGTTAAAATACTAGAAAATCAAACTGTAGTTTTGCCTTCTGTTAGAGACGTAAGCAATATTCAAATATCAGATAATGCTAAAGTTCTTGAGATTTCGTCTATAAAAAAAACCAAAGAAGTTATAGAAATAATTGATGAAAACGGATCTAGGTTAGAAAAAGTTATAAATGATTATAAAATTATTAAGAATCCAAAAAAAGTAAGCAAACCATGGGGGGAAGAGACTTGGTATATTTGGCTAAAAGATTACCATGTTTTAAAAAAAATATTTATGAAAAAGGGCAATAAGTGTAGTCTTCAGTACCATGATGAAAAATATGAAACTAATTATTTAGTTGATGGAAAAGCAAAAATTATAAAAGGCTTGCATGTCAATTTAAAAGAAGAAAAAAGTACAGTTTTTGATAAAATTTTAAGCAAAAATTTACATAAGGATTATTCGATTATATCTGAAGGGCCGTATGTTTTTACCACTGTACCTGGGGAAGTGCATAGAGTTTACTCCGAAGAGGACTATACGGCATACGAGGTTTCAACACCCCAGTTAGATGATGTAATCAGGGTTCAAGATGACAGCAAAAGAGTTTCAGGATTAATTGAATCTGAACATAAATAAAATTTAATGCATAAAAAACTTTTTATCTCTACGGCAGGGATTGGCAGTAGAGTCTCTGGCTTGGGTTTAATTCCAAATAAAAGTTTGTTGCCAATTAACTACAAGGCAACAATAAGTAAGATTTTAGATAAATTTGATAACAGCATAGAAATTGTAGTTGCACTTGGTCATCAAGCCAATTTAGTTAAAAGCTTTTTAAATTTGGCCCATCCAGAAAAAAAAATCACATTTGTTAAAGTTGATAAATTTAGTGGGGCTGGCTCTGGGGCTGGCTACACCCTCAATTATTGCAAAGAATACCTACAATGTCCCTTTATATACTCGGCATGTGATACAATAACTATTGAAAAACCGAAATTTGAAAAATTTAATTGGGTAGGAATTTCAAAAACCAAATCTACAGAAAGATTTTTAATTTTTGAAAAAAAAACAAATTTGTCTGGATATAGTTTTTTTAATAAAAAAAGATATTTTGAAATCTCCAAAACAAAACAAAAGTTTGATGCATTTATAGGCCTAGCAAACATTTATGATTACAAATTATTTTGGAAAGGTTTTCAAGAAAACAATCAATTAGAGGACAATGAATTGCAATTCTCAAACGGACTTTATTATTTAAGCAATAAAATTAAATTAAAAAAATTTAAATGGTTAGATACTGGTACAAACGAAAGTTACATTAATGCTATAAATTATTTTAATGATAAAACACAAAGAAAGGTTGGGGAGGTTGTTTATATTACTAAAAATAGGGTTATTAAGTACTTTAATGATGTGAATAAATGCAAGAAATTAAAAAAAAGAGTAAAAAGTCTAAAAAATAATGCTCCTATAATGATCAAGTCCCCGAATAATTTTTTGGTTTATGAGTATGTTGTCGGGAAGCATTTGACCGAAGCAAGTGAAGAGTTGTTTGTAAAATTTTTGCATAATTTAAATAAAAATTTTTTGATAAGGAAAAATATTAACAATTTTAAATTTAAAAAAAAATGTAAAATATTTTATAAAGACAAAACATATGAAAGAGTTGCTTTAGCCATTAATCAGAATCCAGATATAGATAAAATTAGTATTATTAATGAAAAAAAAATTCCTAGTATTTATAAAATTTTAAATAAAGTTAATTGGAATTGGTTAGCAAATGGAGTCCCAGTAAATTTTCATGGAGATTTGCAGCCAGAAAATATAATTATAACAAAAAATAAAAAATTCAAGTTAATTGATTGGAGGGTCGACTTTTCTGGTTTACAGTACGGAGATGTTTATTATGAGTTTTCAAAATTGAATCACATGCTAACTATCAATACAAGAAGTGTGTTAAATGGAAAAATTAAAGTTTATTATAAAAATAAAAATGAAGTAAAATACAGCTTTGAAACGAGAAAAATTTTATTAAGATTTCAAGCAAAGCTCTATGAGTTTATTTTGAATAACAATTTGGATCTAGAAAAAGTGAAGTTAATGACAGCCCTAATATATCTAAATATCTCGAAATTTTACGATAGCCCTTATAATGAGTTGTTATTTTTTCATGGAAAGTATCAACTATACCTATATACATTTAGTAAAAAGAAGATGAACTAATTTCATTATGTCAATTTCAAAAATAAACTTGTATTTTAAAGAAAAATCTAAAATTTATAAAAAAATTAATTCAAAAATAATTTTAAAAGTTTTTGATGCAATTAAGCAAACTTACAATAATGACGGCCATGTGTTTTTAATGGCCAATGGTGGTTCATCATCAATAGCGGAGGGTTTTGCTGTAGATTTAAGAACACACCCATTTGTAAATGACGACAAGTCCATTACTACTAGCAAAAGAAGAATAAAGGTTGAGTGTTTAACAGAGTCCAGCGGATGTTTAACTGGCATATCCAATGATATTGGTTTTAATTTTGTTTTTCAAGAACAGTTAAAAAATTATATGCGTTCAAAATCAAAAAATAAAAATGATTTACTCATTGCCTTTTCAGGATCTGGAAATTCTGAAAATATTATTAATGCAATTAACTTTTCAAGTAAATTTGGTGTTCGATCTTTTTGCGTATCAGGCAGAGGTGGTGGCAAAGCATCTAAATTAGCAGATTTTTCTTTAATTATTCCTGGATCGTCTAAATTTCCTGGTCAAACTGGTAAAAACGACAATAACTTTCATATTGAGGATATACAAAATTCTGTATCTCATATTTTAGTTGGATTATTAAAAGAGTATGTTCAAAAAAAATAAAGTAGAAAGATTTTACTCTAACTCAAAAAAACTAAGAGGCAATATAATTGAAATGTTGTATAAAGCTCAGTCAGGGCACTCAGGACCATCTTTGAGTATTGTAGAAATTCTAAATTATCTTTTTTACGAAAAAAAAATTTATAAGAATTTTAAAGAGAGGGAGCATTTTGTTTTATCAAAAGGTCACGCTGCTCCTGCTCTTTATGCAGCTCTATATGGTTTAAATATGATTAGTAAAAAAGATTTATTATCTTTTCGAGAAATTGGAACAAAATTACAAGGACATCCGGATAGAACAAAGTTAAAATATATTGAATTAGGCACGGGAGCGTTAGGGCAAGGTCTTTCAGTTTCAATTGGCTTTGTGCTAGCAAGCTTGATGCTAAATAGAAATAAAAAATCTTTCTGCATAGTTGGAGATGGAGAAATCCAAGAAGGACAAATATGGGAGGCAGCAATGTATGCTGGCAGTAATAGTTTAAGCAACTTGTGCGTTATCCTTGATAATAATAAAATGCAAAATGAGACCTATACAAACAAAACATTAGATATAATGCCATTAAAACAAAAGTGGGAAGCATTCAATTGGAACGTTATTGATATTGACGGACATTGCTTTAAAGAAATTGATAAAGCTTTTAATAAATTCTATTTAGAAAAAAAAAAACCAACAATAATAATTGCCAATACTATAAAGGGCAAAGGAATATCCTTTATGGAAGGCTCTGCCGTATGGCACTCCAAGGTTATAGACAAGGATAGTTACCTGGCAGCAAGAAAAGAACTACATTCATGATCAATACTGGGAAAAAAAAAGCACTCAGGGATGTATTTGGGGATTATTTGGTTAGGCTTGGTAAAAAAAATAATAAAATTTGCGTTGTTAGTTGTGATTTAAAATCTGCAACTAAGACGTCTGGTTTTTTTAAAGCTTTTCCTAAAAGATCATTTGAAGTAGGAATTGCAGAGGCTAACGGCCTTGGTATTGCTACTGGCCTAGCCTTGAGTGGTTTTGTTCCTATTGTTTCAAGTTTTGGAGCTTTTATAACAGGAAAATTTTTAGAAATAAGGACTTCTATTTCTTACAACAATGCCCCAGTTAAAATTATAGGCACTCATGGAGGATTTATTGGCAAGGATGGAGCAACTCAGTCAGGAACACAAGATTTATCACTCATGATGTCCCTACCAAATTTTGAAGTTTTTCAACCCTGCTCGCCAATTGAAACGATTAAAGTATTGGATCATATTGTTAAGTCAAACAAACCTTCCTATGTTAGAATTTGCAGAAATAATGTTGGTGAGGTTTATAATAAAAGTTATAAATTTATACCAGGAGAACCAAAAGAGTTAATCAAATCAAAACAAAATACCATTATATCGTCTGGTCCTTTAATTTATAATTGTTTGGATGCAATTAAAATCCTAGCACAAAAAAAAATAAAAGTAGGATTGATTAATATTAATTCTATAAAGCCATTTAATTTACTTTCCTTAGAAAGAATATTAAAAACAAAAAAAAATATTTTAGTTGTTGAAGATCATGTTTCTCATGGTGGAATAAGCAGTTTGGTTTATGAGACTATTGCAAAATCTAAAATGAAAAAATGTATTGTAAAAAGTTTAAATTTAGACGAAAAATTTTCCGAAAGTGGAAATCCAGATGATTTAGAAAAAGAGTATGGATTTGACTCTAAAAATATAGCAAAAATATTTTATGAAAAATTTAATTTGGCCAAATAAAGAAACAAAAATATTTATTTCTATGGCTAAAAATCCTGGGAATACTGGGGCAGGCTTGCACAACTCATTATTTAAGATTTTTAAATTAAATAATATTTACCTGCCTTTAAAAATTGAAAACGTTTCTCAAGCAAGGCAAATATTAAAACACTTTAATTTTCAGGGGTGCTCTCTTTCGATGCCCTATAAAGAAAAATTAATTAATTTTGTGGACAAGTTAGAAAATAATGCAAAAAAAATTGGTTCCATCAACACAGTTTTGAAAAAAAACAATACGCTTATTGGTTTTAATACTGATTATTATGCATCAAAAGAAATTCTAAAAAAAAAAAATTTATCTAAAAATTTCAATATACTTTTGCTAGGGTGTGGTGGTGTAGCAAAAGCAGTTTTGTATGCACTAAATAATTTAAAATTTAAGAATATATTTTTGAGCACAAGAAGCAAAAAAAAATTTAATGAATTAAATATAAAACAAAAAATTACCTTTGTGCCTTGGAATACGAGACACAAAATGAATGCTGATGTCATTATAAACACAACACCGCTTGGAATGTTTGGAAAGTTGGCAAATAAAATACCAATTCGTATTTCTAAAGACTATTTGCCAAAATTAATTTATGATTTTCCTGTAAATTCCAAGGGTAATTTGCTCTACAAATTTGCTAAGAAAAATAAAATAGAATATGTTTCAGGATTAGAATCTAGTTACTACCAGGGCGTTAAACAATTTGAAATTTACAATAACGAAAAAGTTAACAAAAAAAATTTAAATATATTAAGGCTTAGTAAATTTAGATTTTTTTCATAAAAGAAAAAAATAATTTTTACAAGAAATGAAATCAAAAAATAAATTACAAAAAGTAGCTTTTTTAGATAGAGATGGTGTAATTAACTCTTCGAAACCGAATAATGGCTATATAGGGCATTTAAAACATTTTAAATGGGTGCCAGGTGCAAAGGGGGCAATACAATTTTTGAAAAAAAAAAATTACAGAGTGATTATCGTAACAAATCAGTCTGGAGTTGCTAGGGGGTATTTTAAAATTTCCAATGTTTGCAAAATTCACGATCACATACAAAAAGAATTAAAAAACATTTCAACTTTTATTGATCGTTTTTATTTTTGCCCTTTTCACAAGGACGGAATTGTAAAAAAATATAAAAAAGATAGTTCGTTGAGAAAACCAAAAATTGGAATGTTTCGTCTAGCCCAAAAAAAATGGAATGTGGACAAGAAGAGCTCTTTTATAATTGGAGATCAAAAAACAGATATGGAATTTGCAAAAAAAGCGAAAATCAGAGGATACTTATTTGATAAAAAAAATTTATTAAAGTTTGTTAAAGCCCATATAATTAAATAATAAATATACTTATGAAAAAATCATGTTTAGTTTTAGGTTATAACAAAAGCCAAACCTGCCTCATAAAATTCCTTAAAAAAAAATTTAATGTTAAAAATTATCAAAAAATTCCCCCACTAAAAGAATTTAAAAAAAGTCATTTTATTCTTTCATTCGGGTTTAGAAAAATTATAAGTGAGAATATTTTATCTAAGCTCACAAAGCCAATTATTAATATACACCTTTCCTTTTTGCCTTATAACCGAGGTGCTCATCCAAATTTTTGGTCATTTATTAAAAACACGCCGTCTGGTGTATCTATCCACGAAGTTGACAAAGGCATAGATACAGGAAAAGTTCTTTTCAGGAAAAGAATATATATGAATATTAAAAAAAAAAATTTTTCTACATTTAACAAAACCTACAATCATCTCTATCTAGAAGCCGAAAAATTATTTAAAAAAAATTTTAATAAAATTTATAATAAAAACTACCAAAAAAAATTGTATGAGCGTAAAAAAAGCTTTCATAATAAAAAAGATTTACCAAAATGGATGAAAGATTGGAATATGAATATACTAGAAGCTAAAAAAATTTACAAAAAGACAAATAATTAATAAAGAATTTTAAAAAATAACTTTATTATATTTTTTTCATTAATTTTTTATCATATAATCAAAAATTGGCTGGCCAGATTTGATGTTAATTTTTGTTTTTTTATTTAATACTTTAAAATATTTTGATGCGCATATTCCTATGAATGGTCTTAGTGTTTCTGTGTTTTCAGATGTTAGCTTGTGATTTTTTTTAATATTTTTTATAGTATAAATCGATCTTCTTAATTTTTTACTAATATTTTCAGCACTCTTTTTTTTTATATTAAAAGATTTGTGCAAATTAACAGTATCATTCTTTAATTTTTTTAATTGTTCTGGAGTAATAGAAAATAAGGAATCGGGGGTTTTTATTTTATTGTTGATTTTGAAATGTTTTTCTATAGCAACTACACCAATTGGAATAGATGCTATAGATGAAGTAATATCATTAGTATGATCTGACAATCCTATCAAACAATTTTTATATATGCGTTTAAGTTTCTTGATTCTATTCAAATTTATATCTTCAAGTTTAGTTGGATACGAAGACACGCAATGCATGATTATTATTTCGTTGTGATATCTTCTAATTTCGTTGAGAGCTTTTTTAATTTCTTGGATAGAAGCCATACCGGTAGAAATAATAATTGGTTTTTTTTTTGAAGCTACGTATCTTATTAATTTTAAATCTGTTATTTCAAAAGATGATATTTTATACAACTCGCAACCTAAGCTTTCCAAAAGATCTACAGCACGCAAACTGAACGGAGTACTAAAAATTGTTTTTTTATATTTTTTAGCAATTTTAAATGCATCCTCATGCCAAGAAAATGGAGTGCACGCTTTTTTGTACAAGTTCCACAAATGTCTGTTTTTCCAAATACCCTTTCTAATATAAAATTGTTTTGTCAATCCTTTAAGAGTGATGTCTTTTGGTTCGTAAGTTTGAATTTTGATAAAATCCGCACCATTTAGGCAAGCAGATTTAATCAGTTCAAGAAATTTTTTTTTATTTCCGTTATGATTGCTTGATATTTCAGCTATAATAATTGGTGGAAACTTATAGCCAATTTTTTTATTTTTTATTTTAAATATCACTGGTATAACTTTACATTATCTTATAATGACAAACTACAAAACTATAGTCGATTCAATTGAAACAACAAGATCTAAAAATAATAAAAATTGGATGGATCTCTTGAGAATTGCATTGAAGCATTGTCCAAAAGATTCTTTAAAAGTTCTTAAAAAAATTAATAAAAATGACAAGAAAATTTCAAAATTATTTAGTCAGTTATCGAAAATTTAAAAATAAGTATATCAAAAATAATTTTCTGAAGAAATAACAAAACTATGAAAGTCATACCCTACGGAAGACAGTATATTGATAATACAGATATTTTATCGGTAGCACATTCGTTAAAGCAAGATTTAATCACAACCGGGGCCTATGTAAAAAAATTTGAAAATAAAATTAATCAATTAGTAAGCTCAAAATACGCAATTTCTTGCTCCAGTGGGACCTCCGGACTTCATCTGGCTTTGTTAGCAATAGATTTGAAAAGCAATGATGTTGTTATCATGCCTGCAATAAATTTTATTGCATCCTATGGCATGGCAAAAAAAATGAATGCTAAAATTTATTTGGCAGATGTAGATCCCTTAAGCGGACAAATGACACCAGAAACATTAAATAATTGTATTAATAAAAATAAATTAAAAAAAATTAAAGCTATAATTACAATGCCTATGGGTGGGTATCCAGAAAATATAGAAGAGTTTTTCAAAATAAAATCTCTTTTTAAATGCCGCTTAATAGAAGATGCTTGTCATGCCATGGGAGCCCAGTATTCTGTGAAAAATTTTTTTTATTACACAGGATCCTGCAAGCATTCAGACATAGCGGTATTTTCACTACATCCCTTAAAAACTATTACGTCTGGTGAGGGTGGTATTGTGACAACTAATAACAAAATTTTTTATAAAAAAATGATTTCTTTTAGATCTCACGGTATTCAAAGAAAAGATGCAACTCATTGGAAATATAATATTGTTAAATTGGGGTATAATTATAGATTAAGCGACTTAAATTGTGCTCTCGCCTTGAGTCAGCTAAAAAAAATTACCAAGTTTATAAAAAATAGAAAAAAAATATATCAAAATTATACAGTCGGTCTTAAGAAATTTAAAAATATTTTTAAATTTTACGAATACGATAAAAAAAACAAACCTTCGTATCATTTGAGTCTGATTTCAATAAATTTTAAAAAAAATGGATCGAATAAACAAAAACTTATATCTTTTTTAAACAAGCATAAAATTATATGCCAGTATCATTATATTCCAATATATAAATTAAAAATATACAAAAAAAAAATCAATAAAAAATATTTTCAAGGAGCTGAGTATTATTATAAAAATTCATTAAGCTTACCGATTTTTTACAGTTTAAATTCATCTATGCAAAAAAAAATTTTAAGTAAAATAATTCAATTTTTTAAACTAAAATGACTATTGCAATAATATCAGCAAGAATTGGAAGCAAGAGAATAAAAGAAAAAAACATTAAACCTTTTTTTGGAAAACCTATAATTTATTATTCAATTCGTGCAGCAAAGCAAACTGGTCTATTTTCAAAGATTATTGTAACTACTGATAGCTTAAAAATTGCAAAAATTGCAAGAAAATACGGAGCTGATATATTTTTTAGGTCAAAAAAACTATCGAAAGATTCTACAATGTTAGCCCCTGTTATATATGATGTTTTGAAACAAAAAGAGTATTCTTCAGAAGAGTATGTCTGCTGCATATATGCAACAGCACCATTAATAAATTATAGAGATATTAAAAAAAGCCTATTAAAAATAAAAATAAAAAAATGCAAGGCCTGTCATTCTGTAACAGATTACGATTTTCCAGTTGCAAGATCTTTGATTTTTTTTAAATCATTAATTCAATTCAAGTATAAAAAATTTAAAAATACCCCTTCTCAAAAAACTCCAAAAATAGTTCATGACGCTGGGCAGTTTTTCTGGTTAAAAATTAATAGTTTTTTAAAATCAAAAAATTTATTTCCAAAAAAAACTTTGGGATACTATATAGATAGAGATAAAACCCAAGACATCGACACCATGAACGACTGGAACCTAGCGCTATACAAGTATCAAAAAACAACAATTAAATGATAGTATAAAGAATGAATACATTTATCTATATATTTGGATTATGAAAATTGCACTATGCCTTTATGGTCTGACAGGAAGTAGTGTAAATAAGTGGGGACTGGGTAAGCCACTTGATCCCATTATAGCCTTTAAATATTATTTAAAAAATTTAATTAATGCCAACCCTAATGACGAAGTAGATATTTTTATACATTCTCAGTCATATAAATTTAAAAAAAAATTAGTAAGTATTTATCAGCCAAAGCTATCTATAATTGAAAAGCAAAAAGATTTTACATATGCTATAAAAAAACATCCTTCCACAAAATATTCTTTGAGCCCAACTGTGTTTTTTTTAGATTTATTTAAATTCTTTTATACTTTTAAATCACCCCTTTTTCAAAAAAAAAACAGAATTCTCAAATTAATCAATTGTTACAGCAGATGGTATAGCTCAAAAATTTCAATTGATTTAAAAAAAAAATATGAAAAAAAAAAAAATTTTAAATACGACATGGTGTTTGTGGGAAGGTTAGATATGGCTATTTTAAAGCCTTTTAGGATTAGTACTTTTAGTAAATCGCAGCTAACTATTTCTCATTCTAACTATTTCTCCAATAACCAAAAAAAATCAAGCCACAAAGCTTCAAAAAAAATTATTCATAATGTTGGAATCTACGATTTTTGGTTCGTTGGATCATCACGTATTATCGACAAATTTAGCTTGCTTTTTGATCGAATTGATAAATACAGTCCGAATCCACATTTTGCAGTGTTGCAACATTGTACGCATATGGGTATTAAAATTGCAAAAAAAATGTATCGTTTTTTAGATTATGAGCTTTTGCGTATTAAAATATTTAACAGCAAGATTGGTTAGTAAATTCACCAAATACAAATAGTATGATAAATTCTCTTAAAGAAATATTTAAAATATTTACCGTAGTTGAAAAAAAAAAAATATTTTTTTTATTATTTCTTATTTTGATAGGAACAATTTTTGAGCTAGTTAGTCTTGGCGTGGTGCTTCCTGCTGTAAAAGTTTTTACAGATAGTGAATTTTTGAATCAAGTTTATGTGTTTACTGGTATTCCAGAGTTAAGTTTAAATTTGTTAATATTTTTTGTTTTGTTATCAATCGTAGGAATTTTTCTACTTAAAAATTTTTTTTTATGGTTTGTTCTGATAGTTAGGTCAAAATTTTTATCAATTTATGCTGGCAATCTTCAGACAAAAGTGTTTAAAGGCTACCTATCGCAAAGCATGTCTTATTTGAGTAAAAAAAACTCATCTTCAATTATATACAATATATCAAATCTTTCCGGATTCTTTTCCTCTGTTTATTTGGATGCAATAATTTCGATTGTAATAGAGCTGGTAATCTTAATTGGAATATTAAGCTTGCTTTTGTATTACAACTTCCAAATTACTTTAATTATAATAATTGTTTTTGGTGGATGTGTATTGTTAATATATTTTTTCAATAAAAAAAAATTAAAACATATCGGAAGAAGTAGAAATTTTTTTTCTGAAAAACAGCTTGAAAACCTTCAGAGGGGAATAGGCGGCATTAGGGAAATTAAAATTATTGGCAAGGAGTCTTTTTTTATAAACAATTTTAAAAATTCTACTGACCAGTTAGTCAGTGCAAATTATGAATCTTCCATTATATCTGGTAGTCCAAGATTGCTGATCGAATTTTTAGCGGTTTTGTGCTTCAGCATTGCTATAATTATTTTAACAAAGCAAGGCAACACGCTTAAAGAATCTTTGCCTTTGCTAGCTGTCTATTTTGCGGCTACATATAAATTGTTGCCATCTTTTCAGAAATTAATATTTCTAATGAATAGACTAAAGTATTCCCACCCTACGGCAAAACAATTATTAAATTTACTACCAGAGCTACTGGCAAATAAAGAAATTGATAATAACAAAGGTTTTAAATTGGCATTTTTAAATGAAATAAATATTAAGAATTTATCTTTCAAATACCCAAAAACAGATAAGTTTATTTTATCAAATATAAATCTCAGGATAGCAAAAAATTCATTTGTGGGAATATCTGGAGAGAGTGGAGCTGGTAAAAGCACGTTAATTGATCTAATTGCCGGGTTGCTAGAACCTACTGCCGGATCAATACTTGTTGATAATATTGATATCTTTAAGAATCTGAGAAATTGGCAAAATACAATAGGATATGTCCCACAAAATATTTTTTTGCTTCCCGATTCTATAAAAAATAATATTGCACTGGGTCTCGATAGTAGTGAAATAGATGACAAATTGTTAGATCGGGCAATAGAAAAGAGCTGTTTAAGAAAATTTATAGACACATTGCCCGACAAGGAAAATACCATTGTAGGAGAGCATGGATCTTTAATATCATGGGGCCAGCGACAAAGAATTGGCATAGCCAGATCACTATATAATAATCCTAGCATTTTAATTTTTGATGAGGCCACAAGTTCTTTGGATCCCGAAACAGAAGATGAAATATTGCGTGAAATTCAGCTATTGAAAAAAAATCTTACATTAATATTTATTTCTCACGAGAAAAAATCATTAAAAAATTGTGATAAATTATTTTCTATTAAAAATGGAATAATTTTATAAATGTTTAAAATATAAAAGAATGATCTCATTAAAAAAAATATTAATTTATTTAAAGTATACAAAATTTAATAAAGTCAAATTTAAAAAAAAAAATTACAACAGCAGTAGTATTGCACTAGTTGAATTTAATAGCTTTGCAGGCTATCATGTAGCAGTATCTTTTTTAATAAATATTTTGGCAGATAAATACAAAGCAGAAATCAAAGCATATCCAGAAATTAGCTTTCATAAGTTAGTTGATAATAAAATAAATTTGTTTAATAATTTCTTTTTTTTTTTAGGAAGCATATTAAAAATAAAAAACTTTGGAATCTTTTATTCCTTTGGTACAAATTCTTTTATCAACATATCAGTAGACAGCGAATGCAAAAATAGTGCAGCAAAAATAGTAAAAAAATATTTAAAAAAAATAAAAACAAAAAAAAATTTACAAAATTTTAAATTAAACAATATTTTAATCGGTGATTTAATTTACGATTCATACTTAAAGTATTATAAAAAAAAAACCGTTGATATTCATGATGTAGATTTCCCATATTTCTTTCAAAAATCGATTGAGTATTATTTATTTTGGATTAATTTTTTTAAAAATTATAATATAAAAGGAGTGGTAGCACCCCAATCAACTTACATGGCTGCTCTACCATTAAGAATTGCAGCAAATTTAAACATTACATCACTAGTGTGCGATCCTGAGCGCTTGTATTCTTTAACAAAAGACAGAATCCACTCCCATAAAGAACATATTGATTTTCATAAAATTCTTAAAGAAAGAGAGCTTTTGAAAAATATAGCAAGGGGGAGAAAGGAAGCAAATAAAAGACTTAAACTGAGGTTTTCAGGAAAGGCAGGCGTTGATATGAGCTATCTAGAAAAATCAGCATATGTAAAAAAAGAAACAAGGAAAAAATTTATCATAAAGCAGAATAACAAAATTAAAATTTTAGTTGCTCCACATAGTTTTTATGATGCTCCGCATGCTCTGGGCAACCATTTGTTTCCTGATTATTTTGAATGGTTAGATTGTATTTTTAAGTTATCTAAGAAAACAGACTATGACTGGTACATTAAGTGCCACCCACAATTTCATCAAGAAATAGATCAAACAGCTTCTATTGTTGCGCTTTTATGTGACAAATATAAGAGTATTAAATATCTTCAGCCAAACGTATCTCACAACCAGTTAATATCTGAAAAAATTGATTATGTCGTGACATGCAATGGAACAATAGCCTTAGAGTACCCTTATTTAGGAGTACCTGCGATTAATGGCTCAAAAAATAGTCCAGTTTTTAGTTTTAAATTTAATTACAATCCTCAATCTATAAAAGAATTAAAAAAAACTATTTTGAATTTAAAAATTAAAAATAAAAAAAACATATCTAAAAATGATATTTTAAATTTTTATTTTCTAAAAAATATACACTTTTCAAATAACTGGTTTTTTGACAATTTTAATTATTTGATTAAATATTGCGGCTCTTACAGAAATGTTCTCAAATCTTATAATGCTTATGATTTTTTTTTAAAAAATTACAACCCTGTTTTTTTTGCAAGTAAAAAAAAATCAATTAAAAAATTTATTGAATCAAAAGATTATGTGTATAGCTTCAAACACCAGGGCTTATCATTGAAAGAGCACATATTGAAGCAGGAAAAACTATATTAATACCATGAAGCATGTAAGTTTAAAAAATGGAGGTTTGCGTAAAAAAAATATATTTAAACATTCGCAAAAGAATAGACCATTAATTTCAATTATTACAGTTGTAAAAAATAATAAAAAATATCTAGAGAAGACTATTAAGAGTATAATAGGGCAGAGCTATAAAAATTATGAACTTATAATAATTGATGGAAATTCAACAGATGGATCTTTGGAAATTATAAAAAAATTTGACAATCTTAATTTGGTAGATCTGTGGACATCAGAAAATGATCTGGGCATTTATTATGCTTTTAATAAAGGGCTGGCCGTAGCTCAAGGTGAAATGATAGGATTTGTTAACTCAGACGATATTTTACTTAAAGACGCTCTGAAAATTTTAGTGAAATATTACAATAAAAATAAAAATTTTGATTTTATATTCGGTTCTGTTAAAAAACATTGGGGTGTTTTACATGGTTATAGGCCTTGGAAAATAAAATTTACATGGGGTTTTTACTCCAGTCACTCTACAGGTTTTTTTATCAAAAAAAATGCCGCAAAAATTGTAGGTCCTTACAACACGAAATATAAACTTTCTTCTGATTATGATTATTTTTACAGAATGATTGTGAAGCTAAAATTGCGTGGCATTTCAACAAAAAAAAGTGAATTATTTGGAATTTTTAGAAGAGGAGGTTTTTCTAGCAAAATAAATTTTTTTGACCACATGGCAGAATGTACAAGAATTAGATTGGATAACGGGCAAAATAAATTTATAGTACTTGCAACTTTTATAATGAAATTTATTTTTAATATTAAAAAATTGTAGTCCATGTCACGAAAAATAAAAAAATGCAGAAACTGTAATAATAATAATTTTCTAGAATTATTTAGTCTAGGAAAGATTGCTTTTACTGGAAAATTTACAAATAATTACAAGACCCAAATACCAAAAGATTTTATAAATTTAATACTCTGCACAAAGTGTAAGTTAGTACAGATAGATAGAAACTTTAATTCAAGATATCTTTATGGAAAAGATTATGGATATCGCTCAGGTATTAACGCAACAATGTCAGACCATTTAAAAAAAATTGCCAATAAACTAAAAATTATAACGAAATTAAAAAGAGGTGACGCAGTCTTAGATATTGCTAGCAACGACGGAACTTTATTAAATAATTATCCTAAAAACATTATTTCCATCGGTGTAGATCCAATTATTGAAAAATTAAGTAAATTTTACAATAAGGAGCACATAAAAATTGGAGATTTTTTTTCAGCTAGAAAAATTTTTCAGTTAAAAATAAAAAAAAAATTTAAAATAATAACTGCAATTTCTGTATTTTATGATTTAAAAAAACCAAATAGTTTTTTGAGAGATGTGAATAAAATTATTGATACCAAGAATGGTATTTTTCTGTTAGAGCACGCAGACTTGTGTTCAATTATTAAAAATAATTTGTTTGACACTATTTGCCACGAACATCTTACTTATTATTCATCTAAAATTATTATAAATATGGCAATAAAAAATAATTTTAAAATAATTGATATTGAGCGTAATGAAATTAATGGTGGTAGTACAAGATTTTATTTTGCACACAAAGAATCTATATATAAAGAAAAAAAAGAAAAAATCTCAAGAGCTCTTGATTTTGAAAAAAAATTTAAGTTAGAACGCTCGCAAACTTTCACAAAATTTTATAAAAAAATTTTAAAGCTAAAGACTTCTTTAAATTTTTTAATTGATAAAATAAAAAAAAACAAAAAAATTATCCATGGGTATGGAGCCTCAACTAAAGGTAATGTTTTACTTCAATTTTATGGCATAGGAAGTGGAGAAATAAAATATATTGCTGATAGAAATATTAAAAAAAATAATCATTACACCCCAGGAACTAGAATAAAAATTATTAATGAAAAAAAATCCAGAAGTTTAAAGCCTGACTATTACTTAGTTCTTCCTTGGCACTTTAAAAAAGAAATATTGGATAGAGAAAAAAAACTATTAAAAAAAAATACTAATTTCATTTTTCCATTACCGCAGCTTAGGGTAATAAAGTGCGGATAGGTTTTTTTTTTGATGGCGATTCCGAGGGGGGTGGGATTTTTCAACAGACAAATGGTTATTTAGATAAAATAATTAATCATCAAAATGAAAAATATGAACTCACAATAATAGTAAATTCAGCAAAAATTTCAGAAACGCTTAAAAAAAATAATATAAAACATTTATTTTTTAAGATAACTGTTTTTCGGAGAATAATTTTTTTTTTATTGAATTTTAAATTTTTTCAATATTTTTATAAAAAAATAAAAAAAACCAATCCATTAGAGGTATTTTTAAAAAAAAAGAAAATTAGTTTGCTAGTTTTTAATTCTCCGTCACGTTACATTTTTTATACCAGAAATATTCATTATGTTGTAAATATTTGGAATACGGAAATTAAAAATTATAACTGGTTTCCAGAATATATAGAGAATTCATCCTATTCAAATCAAAGTTCTATTATTGAAGAGGCTGTAAATTATTCATTTAGAATTATAGTTTTTTCAGAAGATAATATTAAAGATCTTGAATTTTTTTACAATTGCCCAAGAGGAAAAATAGTTACCCAACCAATTTTTCCATATCTACCAATTATTTATGAAAACAATGTGGAAGCAGTTAATAAAATCCCAAATAATTTTTTAGGCTTTGATGTAAAAACAGAAATCCCCATATTTTTATACCCAGCACAGTACTACGCTCATAAAAATCATAAATTTTTAATAGATGTTGCTGAAAATATAAAGAGCAAAACTAATAAAGAATTTTTATTTCTTTTTACAGGAATAGATAAAGGCAACTTAGCTTTTTTAAAGCAGATAACAACGCGAGCAAATCTTAATGATGCTGTAAAGTTTTTTAATAACGTTAAAAATGAATACTTAATAAAAATGTACTTGATGTGCGATGCCTTAATATCCTCTACATATATTGGAAAATTAAGCTTGCCATTGCTTGAGGCTTTTTATTTTCAAAAACCGGTTTTCTATTCAAGGGGTATATTAGACCAAAACCTAGAAAAAAAAATTCACAGTTTTGATTTAAATAATATAAATGATTTGTCAAAAAAGTTGATTGATTTTATTGATAATAAAAAAAATTTTTCAAAAAATATTCATAACAATAAGTCTTATTACGATCTTAATTGCAAAAATAATAGTTTTGGAAATACGTACAATAAAATATTTGATGAATTTTTATTTTTTAGGAATAAATGGAAATAAAAAAAATGACAAGAGTTAAATTAATAATTAAAATCATCGCAATTTATTTTGCAAGATTGAATTTTAACATAAATTCTGCTGGATTTAAAAAAATATACAAAAACGGTTTAGTTTATTTTTTTAACGACACGTTATCCACCGAAATTTCAATTTTTGGAATGTATGAGAAAGAGCAATTACATAAAATAATGGAAGTAATTGGAGATAAAAAAAATAGATGCTGTATAGACGTGGGAGCAAATATAGGAAACCATTCAATCTTTTTTTCTAAATTTTTTAAAAAAATATTTTGCTTCGAGGCACACCCTAAAATATTCAAAGTACTTAAATTAAATACCTGTAATTTATCTAATATAAAAATATATAATATTGGCTTATCTAGTAAAAAAAAAGAATTATACTTCCCTGATATCCAAACACAAAATATGGCGGGACACTCTCTTAAAAACACTGGAGATATTAAAGTTAAAATAAACAAACTAGACAATATTATAAATCTTAAAAATAAAATAGACTTTGTAAAAATTGATACAGAGGGGCATGAGTATCAGGTGCTAATGGGAATGAAAGTATTATTAAAAGCAAATAATCCTATAATAATGCTAGAATTTGATGCGAGGCAATTTAAAAAAAATCACAAAATAATTAAACTTCTAAGAAATTTAAATTATGAACATTTTTATTTTTTTGATCAAGATTTTAGCTACTATAATTATAGAATGAGAAATTTAATCTTTTTACTTGTAAAAATTTTATTTTTTGGTGTAAAAAAAAATAATATTCATTTAAAGAAAATAACCGATTTCGCAAAACAAAAAAATTATTTTTCAGATACTTTTGTATGTGCAAAATATGATATTTTAAATAATTAATTTATAAAAATGCACATATTTACTAAAATTTTAAGGAAAATAAAAAAAATTATATATATCTCAAGATCAAAAAAAATTGCAAAACTATTAAGAAAAATCCTAGGTAAAAAAAGAATTTATATTGTCGATGTGGGAGCGGGACATAGATTTTTGCCAACTTTGTTAAATTTTGATGGAGTCTCTAAAATTGCTATGATTGATCCCAATGATAATTTGAATTTATCATACAAAAATTTTATCAAAATTTTAGACTATCCGCAAAACATTACCAAGTTTTCTCTAGGTATAAGCAATAAAACAAAAAAAATAAAATATTTTCAAACTAAAGTTAGCACAGGCTCAACGATGGTTAACATATATAAAAATGCAAAAAAAAATAAAATCAAATTAGATGAAAAATATTTTGGTGAAAAAAATCTTTCGATTATACAAACCTATTCTTACGACGATTTCAAATCTAATTTTTTTAATAAAATTCCCGATGTAGTTAAAATAGATGTCGAAGGCTACGAAGAGCAGGTTTTGAAATCTCTATTAAAAAAAAATACACCGATAGTTATTGAAATTGAAGTAAACATTAATCATTCTTTGTATTCAAATACCTTTACAAAAATTAACAATTTATTAATTAAAAAAAAATACAAAATGTGTACAGGGTTTATGGTTTATAGGAATCCTTTAAAAAACTTAAGCAGTAATAATCCTTATACTCTTGGAGATTACGAAAATCCAAAATTTAGATCCCCGTCTGAACAAATGGACTGCATTTACATTAATGAAAATATCAAAACTGAAAAAGCGGTATGTATATTAATTGGTTACGGTCTGCAATTTGAGGCAAAAAAATTATTTGATAAAATTTCAAAAAAAATACCAAAGAACAGAATTGAAATATATAACACTTTCTTTAAACAGGATTGTAAATTATAATTATTTGCATGAAAACCAGTATTTTAAACAAACTAACAATAAATAAAATTAAAAGTTTTATCTATAAAAAATATTTTAGTTTTCCAACTTTAAAATTTTTGTTAAATTCAAAGAAAAGTTTTATTAAAAATTTATATGTAGACTTTTGGGTTTTTGTTTCTAAAAGAAATTTAAATTTTAAAATTTTTTTTTTTAATACCAATTCAAATATTGACAATAAAAGTTTATACTTAGATATTCAAGAGAATATTAGTTATTTAAATAACAGTTGTGCAAATATACTTAAAAATAACGGCATATTAATTATTGAAAATGCACTTCCTAAAAATGAGCACTCTGAAATTGTTAAAGTATTTAATAATTTAAAAATTAAAGAAACGAGCGCATTAAGACAAAATGATTTTGTACTAAAGTATTTTGAAGATATAGAAATTTCTAATTTTTTAAATTTAAATAAAATTAGCAATTTTTTTTCAAAGATGGTTTATGGTAGATCTCTTAAAGCTCTCGCACAGTTTCATATTCACCAGTGTAAAAAAATTCCTGAAAAAATTATTAATGGAGATAATAATATCCATATAGATAGATTTTTACCCAATATGAAAATTTATTATTCTCCTTTTGAAATTACTAAAGATGATGCCCCATTTTGCTATGCATTAGGCACTCATAAAATTAATTCTGATTATATTCATTATGTTAAAAAGGCAAAATATTTCAGCGAAGAAGATTCTGAAGCTATAAAATTTATAAATTTTAGAAAAGAAATACTTTGTAAAAAAAATACCTTAATAGTTGCTCTAACTAATGGTTTTCACGGAAGAAAATCATTTTCAACAATTACAAGAAGACAGGTTGTTTTTTTGCAATATCACAAAGCATTTAATAAATTATCACTTCTTTTTGAATAAATTCTTTTAAATTTTTTTTTATATTTTCAATAGTTAGATAAACTTTGTTTTCCAATGAATTGTAGGAAAATCCAGGCTTGACTTTTTTTGCTTTGTATTTTTTTTTATAAAAAATTAAACTTTTTTTATTTGAAGCTTCCAAAATAACAAAATAATTTTTAAAGCTATAGGTATTGTGGCTATCCATACTAGTTATCATTTCTTCATGAATTTTCTCTCCCTGCCTGATGCCAATAATTTTTATTTTAGATTTTTCACTAATAGCTTTAGCTAGATCTTTTAGTCTGTAGCTAGGTATTTTTGGAATTAGAATTTCACCACCAGCAGAATTATTTATTGCCCACATAACTACTTCAATTGCATTTTCAATCATTAATGAAAATCTGGTCATAGACATGTCTGTGATTTCAAGTTCATTATTAGTTTGACTGCTTTTGATAAAATGAGGAACGATAGATCCCCTGCTACCAAAAACATTTCCGTACCTAACAACACTAAAAGTAGTTTTTTTTTTACCTTTTATATTTTCTGATGATACTACCAATTTGTCGGCACATAGTTTCGTTGCCCCATATAAATTTATTGGAGATGCCGCTTTATCCGTTGATAGAGAAATGAATTTATCTATATTTTTTTCAAGGGCGATTTCAATTAAATTTTGAGTTCCCAAGACATTTGTTTTGATGGCCTCAAAAGGATTGTATTCAGCTATTGGGACGTGTTTCAATGCTGCAGCGTGAATAACAATATCAACATCATCCAAAGCCATCCTTAATCTGTCCTTGTCTCTAATATCACCAATAAAATATCTTAAATCTACAATTTTGTTTTTTGCAAAATGATTCTTCATTTTGCTTTGTTTGTATTCATCTCTTGAAAAAATAATAACTTTTTTCGTTCTGATTTTATTTTTTAATAGATGTTCTACAAAATTAATTCCAAACGTTCCAGTCCCCCCACTGATTAATATAGTTTTATTGTTTAGCATTCTAATTTTACTATCACTACTTTGAAGTTTGTAATTTATTATAAATTGTCATAAAATTATATAATATATAAATTAGCTTATTGTATTAAAATAACAATAAAAAATATCGAAAAAATTAATAGCACACTAATAGTTATTAGATAGCAAAAAATTGTCATTCTTTAAAAAAAAGTAAAAGAAATTCAAATTTATAGTACTTGTTTTAAAAAATTAGAATTTTTTTTAATATAAAAATTTCATAAACACAATATATTGTTGATTAAGAATTTCCATTCGTTTTTAGATATTTTGGAAGTTTAAAAAATATGCTAATATTATTTGTTTTTTATTCTTTCGTATAATTTTCATTACAAGACATATAAATTCTATAAAATTATTTATTTCACATTTATAGTTTAGTTCTCATCAATTAAAAAAATTTTTAATAGAGTAATAAATAACTACAAAATTTTAAAACTAATTATTAAACATTTAGAGTTATTTTTTTAGAAATGTTTGTTTTACAGTTGAGCCGTGAGATTATGAAATAATTATAAAAAATGATACATAAATTAAATATTTACATATGCAATGTAGAAAAAATTTTAAGAGTCAATCTGAAAGCGAATCATGCTTATGTTTTGTTATATGTTTTAATAACAAGTTTAATATATGAAGGATCTGTAATTACATTTTTAAAATTTATGAACATTAATTTCGCAATATAGGTAGTAATGCACGATCCAAAAGCAAAGTTTGCCCAAACAAAATTTGATAGCTTGCCCAAGGTTATATAAATCTTTTCAGAAAAAGTTGAAAAAAACATTTTTTTAACTAATGATCCTAAAAAAAATTAATTAAATACAGAAAAAAAATTTAGTTAGTAATTTTTAAACAAAAAATGTATAAAAATTTATGAAAAATTACAAAGTCAATAAAAACCACATCCTAATTTTGGGTATTACCGGCCAAGATGGATCTTTATTGGCACTAAATTATATAAATAATAATAAAAAAGTTTTTGGATATTTAACTAGAAAAAAAAAAAATTACAAAAATTTAAAGAAATTAAAAATATTAAATAAAGTTAAGCTATTTGATGGTACAAAAAATTCTATAGAAAATGTAATTTCTAAAATCAAGTGTAAATATATATATTTTTTATCCGGAACTTCTTCAGTGACAACAGCAGACCTTTTTAAACAAGAAGCAATTGAAAGTAATAGTAATTTACTTATAAAAATTCTTGAGTTTGTTAGAAAAAATAAATTAAAAAGTATAAGAATTCTAAATGCATCTTCTAGTGAAATTTTTGGTCAAAATATCCAAAGAAACTCAGAAGTTTCAGTGATAAATCCTTCGAGTTATCAAGGTTTAGCTAAATCTATTAGTACTGAAATTGCTAGGGCCTATAGATTGCAGTTTGGAATAAAAATATTTAATGCAATTTTATTTAATCACGAATCAACCTTGAGACCTAAGGATTATGTAATACAAAAAATTATTAGCAAAGCACAAGATATATTTTTGAAAAAAACTAATAAAATACTTCTAGGAAATCTTGATATATCAAGAGATTGGGGGTGGGCGCCTGAATATGTTGAAATTATGAAAAAGTTAATTAATTTTAAAAATCCAGGAGATTTTATTGTGGCAACAGGTGTAAATGAAAAATTAAGAAACGTAGTTAATTTTATTTTCTCTTATTACAATCTCGATTTTAAAAAATATGTATATGTATCTAAAAAATTTATAAGAAAAAATGAAATATTAAAAATTTCGGCAAATAATACCAAGTTAGTAAAAGCAATCAATTATAAGCCAAAAATTTTAGTTAAAAAAATTATTACAAAAATGATTAAAAAAGAATATCAATGAAAATTTTAATAACCGGAATCGCTGGTTTTATTGGTTTTAGTCTAGCAAGAAATATACTCTTAACTAATAAAAAAGTAGAAATTTATGGACTGGATAATTTTGATAAATATTATTCAAATAAAATAAAAAAATTAAGAATTGCAGAGCTAAAAAAATTTAAAAAATTTAAATTTTCTAAAGTTGATATATCTGAAAGACAAAAAATTATTAATTATTTTAAAAATAAAAAATTTACTCATATTGTCCACTTAGCGGCTCAAGCTGGGGTTAGATTTTCTGAATTACAACCAAAAAAATATTTAGATAATAATATTTTTGGATTTATAAACCTCATAGATGCTTGTTTAATAAGTAAACCCAAGTTAGTTGTTTATGCATCTTCTAGTTCTGTTTATGGTGATTTAAAAAAATTGCCAGCTACAGAGTCTATAAGTTTAAATCCAATTAATGTTTATGCAATGACTAAAAAGCTGAATGAAACAATAGCAAGATTTAGCTCAAATTATTATAAAATTAACTTTATTGGCCTAAGGTATTTCACAGTATACGGAGAGTGGGGGAGACCAGATATGTTTTTGTTTAAATTATTCAAAGCATTTCATCAAAAAAAAACTTTTTTCCTTAACAATTCCGGCAATCATAAAAGAGATTTTACTTATATAAATGATGTTGTTGAATTTACAAAAAGAATTATTTTTAAAAATAAAAATAAAATTAAAAATAGAAATCTTATTTTTAATATTTGCTCAAATAATCCAATTAAAATAACAAATATTATCAATTTTTTTAAAAAAAATATTGGGTACGTTGACGTCAAAAAAATAAAAAGAAATAAATTAGATGTGAAAGATACCCATGGTAGTAACACAGCTGTTAAGATGTTTACTAAATTTAATAAATTTACTAATTATGAAAAAGGGATTTTAAATAGTTATAAATGGTACAAAAAAAACAAGGTTTATCAACTTTAAAAAAGTAATAATTTAAATTACAAAAAATATCTTATTTTTAATCTTTTTTAATAAGAGGTTATTATTAAATATTAATTATTAATTAAGTTTAATTTTTTATAAAAAGAACATTAGTATCATTATCCTCAGGCTGCCATGTCGGTCTAAATCCATGACAGTTTAAGAATTTTACTAATTCCTCCTATTGAGCGCCTTTTGTCCTCCATGTACCCCCATGTGTATAATGCCATTACAATGAAAGCATTGCTTTTAGCAATTTTATATTAGATTGCTTATTTGTGTAACTTTTATTTTTATAAATTTTTTTTATTCCTCAATTGTTTTTTTGATAATTTTTTTTATTATATTTTGATTAATTTCATAAGAACTGGTCATGGATAATTATAAACATATATTCTTTTAATAATCTTTACTTAATAAGCCTGTTAACAATTTCTAAATATTTTCTACTATTTGTCTCAAAATCAAATCTTTTTAAACTTCTATAGGCTTCATTAATTACTTTGTTATGATTTAATTTTTTTTTCTTATAGTTACAAATTATCTCGGATAGTCCCATATAGTCTTTCATATTAAACAAAATCCCATATTTCCCATTCCCAAGAATTTCCCTGGGTCCTGTCGGACAGTTTGTTGAGATTGTTAATTTTTTAAGTGCCATAGACTCCAATAAAACATTCGGAAGACCCTCATAAATAGATGTTAAAATAAACATATCTGCTTTAGCTAAATATTTATAGGGATTATTTTTAAAATCTAATATTTTTACAAAATTTGACAGTTTGTTTTCTTTTAAAAATTTATTCATTTCAAATTTATTTGAACCATAGCCCATAATCAGAAGTTCACAGTCAATTTTTTTTCGAGCTTCTTTAAAAGCCTTGAGAAGAGTCGTGTGATCTTTTTGATCGGTAAATCTAGCAATGTTTATAATTCTGATTGTTTTTTTATTATAAATTTTTTCTACTAATTTTTCTTTACTTAATTTTTTTATTTGTAAAACATTCAAAGGATTATAAATAACCATGGATTTTATTTTAAACGTACGATCTAGTTCCTTTTTAAAATCGGTACTATTTACAATTATAAATTTGGCTCTACTTAAAAATATTCTGAAAATATAATTTTTTAGGAAATTTTTATTCCACCCAGAAGGCGAAGTATTTGATCGAACAATTAAGTCAAATTTAAAAAATATTGATAATAAGCAGCAGTATATATTAGCCTGAAATGAAAATACTACGTTTTTTTCCTCTTTAAATAATTCCTTAATTAACAATATAATGCAAATTAAATATTTAAAATATTTAGAATATTTTTTATTAGATTGAAACTTGCTATTTATTATTCTTATTTTTTTTTTTAAAAAAAAGTTAAACCTGTTATCAAAAGTAATTAAAGTTATATTGGGAATATATTTAGCTAAATAATTAGTTATTAAAATTAAATTTTTTTCTACACCCCCGCCTTCCATTGAAGGCATGAAAATAATTAATTTTTTTTTAGTAAATTTCATATTTTATAAAATTAATAGTCATTATACTAAACTCTTTACCAAATGTATTTGATTACTAGAATAGAAATTAAAAATGTATATAACATAAAATAAATTGACAGAAATTAAAAAAATATATTACTGGTCACCACATCTGGTAGATATTGCCACACCAAAAGCAGTAATTAATTCTGCCCACGGTATTCAAAGATACTCCAAATGTTTTAAATCTTCTATAATAAATTTCTTTGGAGAGTTCAGTGTTTTTCAAAAACAATCTAAGTTTCAGCAATTAAATTATATAAATTTTTATAGTGAAAAAATAATTAAATTATTGCCAAAATATGGATGGTTTCAAAGTAGGTTAGCATTTGTAATTATTTTCATACTAGCATTTGCTCCATTGAAGAATTTAATTAAAAAAGACAAACCTGACTATCTAGTGATACATTTAATTACGTCGCTACCGCTTTTTTTATTACTAATTTTTAATTTTCATACAAAATTTATTTTAAGGATATCTGGTAAGCCAAGACTAAATATATTAAGAAAATTTTTATGGAAGCTATCACTTAAAAAAATTTATATGGTTACTTGTCCAACTATTAACACATTAAATTATTTAAAAAGCTTAAACATAGTTGATGATGTTAAATTAAAATTATTATACGATCCGATTTTAAGTATTAAAAATATTTCGTGCAAGACTATTTCAAAAAATAATAGTAACAATCCTGCATTTAAAAACTATTTTTTTTCTGCTGGAAGACTTACATATCAAAAAAATTTTTTATTTTTATGTAAAGTTTTTGCTAAATTAACCAAAAAATATCCAGAAGAAAAATTAATTATTGCTGGTGATGGTGAGGACAAAAGTAAAATTTTATCATTTATAAAAAAAAATAAATTGGAGAATAATATAATTTTAGTTGGCTATTTAAATAATATTCAATTTTATATGAAAAATGCTAAATGCTTTATTCTATCTTCATTGTGGGAAGATCCAGGATTTGTCCTTGCCGAAGCTGCTGCAGCAAGGCTTCTTACAATTTCGAGTGATTGTGATAGCGGACCTAAAGAGTTAATAGAAGATAATGTAAATGGAATTTTATTTTTATCAAACAATTCACAAAGTCTTTTTAGTAAAATTGAAAAGTCAATTTTTTTACATGAAAAAAAAATAAATAAAATGATTTATGAAAATTTAAAAAGATCAAAAAAATTCACTTTATTTAGTCATAGTCAAATGTTAATTAGGCTTTTGTCCTAAATATGAACGATCTAGTTACAGTTATAATACCCTTTTATAAGAGCTTAAAATATATTAAAAAAACTTTAACATCTGTTTATTGCCAAACTTATAAAAAAATAGAAGTTATAATTATTTATGATGACAGTGACAAAAAAGATCTTTTTTACTTGGAAAAAATTTTACAAAATTTTAAAAAAACGAGATTATTAATTAATCATAAAAATATTGGAGCAGGACCTTCCCGAAATAAGGCAATAAAAATTGCAAATGGAAAATATATTGCCTTTTTAGATTCTGATGATATTTGGAAATTTAATAAATTAGAAAAACAAATTCATTTTATGAAGATTAATAATATTAATTTATCACATACCTCTTATAAAATTATAGATAAATCAGGAAAAGCTACTGGTTTTAGAAAAGCAAAACAAAAGTTATCTTATATTGACTTGATTAAATCCTGCGATATTGGGTTATCGACAGTTATTGTAAAGAAAAATTTTTTAAAAAATAATAGATTTGCAAATTTAAAGACAAAAGAAGACTTTGTTCTTTGGCTAAAATTACTAAAAAAAGATAACATTTATGGATTAGATAGAGCATTAACCTCATGGAGAAAACTAAGCAATTCATTATCAAGTTCTAGTTTTCAAAAATTTCTTGATGCATTCAGAGTTTATTATATTTACGAAAAATTATCTTTAATAAAATCTATTTATATGATTTTTGTACTTTCTTTCTTTTACTTAATCAAAATCAATAGTCAAAATAAATGATAAATATTATAAATCTAATTATTTTTAGCACCTTGTTCGCTTATTTAAATTATCTTTGTTTTAAATATAAATTTTTTATAGATAATCATGACAATTCAAATCATAAAAAATTTATATTGCAAGCAAAGCCTGTTCCAACAACGGGTGGTATGTATTTGTTTTTTGGCTATGTATTAAGCCAAACCTATATTTATAATTTTTCTGAAATATTTTATTTTGGGTCAATTTTAGTAGTTGGGTGTTTATCAGATATATATAAAAATTTTTATCCCTCATTACGACTTTTATTCCAAGTGGTCATTTGCTTATTATTTCTTGCGTATTTTAATTTAAATATAAGTGATGTGCGGGTTGAATACGTAAACATACTTTTTAGTAGCCATATAATTTCTTTTATTTTCACAGCTTTTTGCTTGGTTGTTTTGATCAATGGTTCAAATTTTATAGATGGTGTTAATTTATTATCTGTTGGTTACTATTTATCAATATTAATCAGTTTAATTTTTTTATCAAATAATTATAGCCTGCTACTAAATCAGGAACTCGTTATAATGCTGGCTGCTTTATTAGCTGTATTAATTTTTTTTAATGGATTTAATAAAGTTTTTTTAGGTGATGGTGGAATTTATTTTTTGTCTTTTATCATTGCAATAATTTTAATTAAATTTGATTCAGAAAATTCTATAGTTTCGCCTTATTACATTATTTCCCTGTTGTGGTACCCTTGCTTTGAGAACTTGTTTTCTATTTTAAGAAAAAAATTAAGCAAAATAAATCCTCAAAAATCTGATAATATGCACCTACATCATTTGATATATAGAATGTTAAAATCACAAAAATCAAAAATTGCAAGAAGCAATCTAGCAGGACTTATAATTTTATTATTCAATTTTCCTGTATTTGTATTGAGTAGTTATTATTTTAATTTTACAAAATATTTGCTCATAATAATTTTAGTGTGCGTTGCTTCTTATATTTTTTCTTATTTTCTTTTAACAAAAATTCTTAAAAAGAGGGCTAACAATTCTTAAATTTTTTTCTTATATAAATTTTTATTTTATTTTCAAAAAAGACATAAGATGCAGTAGAAGAGAAAATAATAAAAAATATATAGAGTAGAAAAAAAAACTGATTATTAAAGTCAAATCGAGTACCTTGATGTTTTAAAAAAGTTAAAATTATTATTTGAAGTGGAAAGTGCAGTAAATAAGTAGAGTAGCTAATATTTCCTAAAAAGTTAAAAAAATTTGAGATTTTTTTGATTTTTATTTTGTACATTATAGAAGTTGTTAATATCAATGGAAATAAAAAAACTATTATTATTATTTTTATCTCAGTAGGTGATAATTGTGTGTATTTTAAAACTGTTAAAAAAAACAGAGTTATTAAAAAAAAAATAGAGAAAATAAAAAATTTAAGTTTATTATAACTATTTATTTTCTTTATTTTTTCATAAATTAAAAAAACAAAGCCACCTAAAAAAAAACAAAAACCACCATAGCCTATTAATTTTTTTTCAAAAAAAACTAAGGCAGATATGATAATAAGAATTGGCGTTGTATACCAAACAAATCTCTTATTTTTTGCTATGAAATAAAAAATTAAATACATCATAATTTCAATGGATATTGACCATGAGGGTTCATTAAACGATGGACCATTTTCCATACCCCAATTTTGAATGAGAAAAAAATTTAAAAGTAGGTGCCAGATGTCAATATTTTGCAAAAGAATATGTCTACCCTGAACTAAAAATATTACTACAACCAATAATAACGTAAAAAAGTGTAAAGGATATAGTCTCGAAAATCTCAAGATAAAAAATTTCTTAAAATTTATTTCTGTGACATTGATTTTGTCCAAATAAGTTAAATAAAATACAAAACCAGAAATAAAAAAAAAAAATTGAACAGCCATCCATCCGTATTCGTAAGGGTAAAGTAAAAAATTATAAAATGGTTGAATTTTTTGTGAAATCGCAAATTTACTTACATCGGATGAATAGAAAATTCTATAGTGGAATATTACCACAGATAGTGCCGCCAAAAATCTATATAAGTGAAGAATTGGAATATTTTTATTTTCCATTCTTAAATATTCTTTTTAACATGTATTGTAAAATTTTAAAGCCATCAAAAAATGCATTTACTTTTTTTTCTCCACCAATTCTTTTTTTTTCGTGACTTGAAATTGAGGTGTAAGAAAAGTTATGTTTTTTTATATTCGTAGGAATCTCTATACAAATTCTGAAGTCTTTTTCTCTTAATTTTAAGAGTTTAAATTTTTTTGTTTCACCCATTATATAAGTGTACAGAATATCATTTAATCTCAGATTTAAAAAAAATTGCCCCATAGTAGAAAAAAATTTATTGCCGATGTAGGTGACAATTGTATCGTCCTCACTAGAACTATCTTTGTTGTACCGACTTCCAAATACAAAATTTGTCGTTTTATTAAGTCTATACATTTTAAGAAGTTCTCTGGCCTCAAAAGATCCATCAGCATTAAATATGCACAAATGCTTGGACTTAGTATGTTTAATGCCCTCTATTAATGCGGATCCATAGCCATTCCCTTTCTGAAATAAAATTTTAGTATTAGCAATTTTACCTTTAATGCTTTTTATAGTTTCCAAGTCATTTTTTTTGAGCACAATTAATTTTTTACAATTGTAAATGCTTAGTTCTTTTAAAACCTCAGGCAAAGATTCTTTCTCAAATTTCGCGGGTATTAGTAGCGTTAAATCATTCATCATTTTTTATACTTTTGGTGATTATTGCTATATTAATCCAAAAAATAGTTGCTCCAAAACTAGTAAAAAAACTACCCGAAGGTAGAAGTGGGATATTCAAGGCAAAAACATATAAAGCAGAACATAGTACGGCTCCATTTTGATTCTTGAGCAAGTATTTTTTCGCCCTGAACAAAATATATACAAAAAAACTTACAAACAATAGAAATCCAACCAGCCCAATTTCAGAGAGAAACTCCAAGTAAAGTTGGTGAGGGTGTGTGGTGCATCCATTATATTCAGAGTAGGCTTTTTTTCTACATTCTATTCTAAAAGTTTTAACCCCAGAGCCGAAAATTGGGTAATTTTGAAAGATAGACCAGGCTATCTGGTAGTGAGGACCATAATTAGAATTTTTCACTAAATTAAATATTGATGAATTGCTATTTTTCCATGCGTTAGAAATTTCAAGATAGTATCTTTGATGAATATTTGGTTTTGTGTAAATTAAAACTGAAAAGATAATTATAAAAAAAAATAGATAAACTTTTTTAATTTGAAAAAATTTATTTTTATACAAAAGAAAAGACAAGAAAATAACAAACAAGCCTTTTAGAGTGTTGGCTCTTTCCCCAGTTAATATTAAAATAATAGAAAATACAATTATAGATATAATAAATTTTTTAGTATTTTTATCAGATTCAAATATAAAAAATAAAGTGGGTAAGGAAAAGCCAATTAAGAGATGTGCAATCTTAAGTTCTTCAAACATCATCCCTGACAGCCTGTCACTCCAAGGACTTTGATATCCTACGAGATTATGACCAAAAATTACTTCATAATACAAATCAAATATTAAAAAAGCCAATATTGCAAACCACATGCCAAATATGATTTTTTCTGAATTTTTTTTTGCTTTAAAAACAAAGGATATTGCAAATATTAAGATTGGAAATCTTATAAATCCTATGGCTCTCTCATAGCTTTGTTCAGGGTAATTGGAGAATAACGAATTAGCCACCAAGTAAAAATAAATGATCAATAACCATAAAAAAATCCTATCTTTTACCCAGGACCAATTTTTATGGATATAACAGTTGCTTAAAAATGAAATGATCAAAATTAAATTTATCATTTCTGAGACAGCTGTTCCAGCGACTAAAGCGGCAGGATAAAGACCTACTAAAATTATAAAAAAATTTTCTTTTGCAAACTGTAAAAATGTTTTTTCCATAATAGATTTTTTAAATTATTTGGTTTAAGTTTTTGCAAATAAAGCGGATTTGCTTTTTCGTAATACCCAGCCCTGAAGGCAAATAAAATCCGTATTTTGCAAGATACTCCGAATTTGGAAATTTATTTTTAAATTTTATTCCTATTTTTTTTAAAACAGTTTGTTTGTGCATTGGCCAAAAAAAAGATCTAGTATCAATTCCTAATTGGTTTAGTTTTTTTCTTACTGACATGGCTAATTTTTTTTTATTCTTAATTAAAATACCAACCACCCAGTAGATATTTTTATTTTTTCCAAGAATGGGTTTTTGTATATAAATATTTTTATTATTTTTTAAAAGCGAGTAATAATACTTTCCTATATAAATTTTTTTTCTGATTATGGGTTTGATTCTATTTAATTGACTCAATCCTAAAGCTGCTTGCATATTGGTGAACCTGTAATTCCAGCCTATATCATCATGATTGTATCTATTAACCTTCCCAAAAGATAAATTTCTTAAACTTTTTATTTTTTCATTTAGTCTTAAAGAATTTGTTAATATTGCACCACCTTCTCCAGTCGTAATATGCTTGTTTGCATAAAAGCTAAATGTGCTTATGTGGCCATAAGATCCGCACATTTTTCGAGCAAAACTATGACCGAGCATTTCTGCAGCATCTTCAATGAGAATAAGTTTTTTTTTTTTGCAAATTTGTACCAACCGATCCATTTCCAAAGGGTAGCCATATATATGAACAGCCATTATAGCCTTGGTTTTTTTTGTAATAGATTTTTCAATATCTTCGATTTTCATATTCCAAGTTTGCAAATCACAATCAATAAAAACAGGCTTCAAACCTTGTTTTAAAATAGACAAAACATTAGATATGATTGTAAAATTAGGAACAATAACCTCATCATTTTTTTTTAAGTTTAAAGCTTTTACTGCAATTTCCAAAGCAGCTGTGCCATTTGAAACCAATGAGCAGTATTTTTTCCCTATAAGTTTTTTAAACTTTTTTTCAAACTTGTTTATTTCAGGCCCCGAAGAAGAAACCCATCCTCTTTTTACAACCCTATAGACTGCTAGTGCATCTTTTTTTGTGATAATTGGCTGGTTAACAGGTATCATTTTATTAATACTTTTGAATCTTCCACTGAAGCCAATACCTTTTTATCCATTTTTAAATTGTACGGACCTTGCTTTACCTCAATCATTTCTACTGCTTCCAAAACTTTAAATCCGTGGCCACCGTTATTTAGAATTATTATGTCATTTTTTGCTATTAGTTTGCTGAACAAATATTTCTCGCCCTTAGAATAAAAATCAACTCTTAGTTTTCCTTTTACAATTATCAAAACTTCAGAAGTATACTCAATTTTTCTTATATTTTTAAAATGTTTATGGGGCTTAATTAGGTGTTTTTTTTTATGCTTTATAAACGCCACTTGATGACTTAAGTGATTTGGTGTTAAAAAATTTACACCATTTTTTTTCTTATACCTTAAGATAAATCCAAAGATGTCTTTTTTATGCGAAATTTTTTCAATCATTTTTTAGAAATTTTATTAAGTAAATACACGAGCGTTAATAAATAAAATCCTGAAGTTTGAAAAATTACTCTTTTAAGGCCCACTCTTACTTGCCACTCTACATTTTCCATAGAAAAAATAAAGGCAGCAAAAATGAACAGTATATTGAAGACAGCGTAGCAACAAATAAAAAGCTGAAATTTGTCTATTTTGTACATGTAGAAATTATATACAAATAATAGCAAACCTATAAGTAAAATAGGCATTTGAGTTAAGTAAACAAAAGCATAAAATACAATAATTTTTATAGAAGCAATAATGCCACCTACAGAGACGGTATTCAAAGTTTTTTCAAATTGAAAACTTTCCAAATCCGCACTGAATATTTTAAAGAATAGAAGTCTGCTTAAAACAACGAGAAACATTCCAGCTATTAGAAGTATTTTTTGATTTTTACTAATATTGGCAAGAACGAAAATTGCAAATAAAGCAATGCTTATAAAAAATAATCCTTCCATCTTAATCCAGCTAGCTGCATTTAATATAAGGAGTAGAAAAAAAATTATCTTAGTTTTTTCATTAGCTTTTGTCTGGCTTGAAAAAATAGAGTAGCTAAATTTTGCAGAAAGCAAAACAAGAGAAAAAATTAAAACCTCCTGATTACCAGAAAACAACTCTAAGGAATAAGTTGTTAGAATAGTTAGTATAATTAAAATTATTTTTTGTAAATTTGAGATTTTAAAAATTTCAAAAAAAGAAAATATTGAAATAACATAGAAGCAAATATAATAGATCCTTCCCAGATATTCGAATTTGTCAAAAGGGAACTTCCAAAAAAAAGACCATATATAAGAACCTAGATGCGGATAGTCAAAGGCGGGTACCCTATTCAAATTGTATATTCCCTGATCTTGATAAAAATTTAATGTTTTAAGAAACCAAAAAAATTTGGCATCCCATCCAAGATCTAATGTGTTGGCCAAAGGAATAGATAGAAAAAAAATTAGCAAAGCAATTAAGATAAATTGACTTTTATCGTCTAAGTGTAATTTGTAATTTTTCTTTATAAGAAAAAACATAGAGGCAATTAATAAAATAATCAGTAAGTAAATGCCATTTAGATCTGTAAATGAAAATAATAATAAAATATTAATTAAAAAAATTGAATTAATAGATAATGCGTCTGGCAAAGAATAGCTCAATTGTTTTTGATAAACAGAAGAAGGAAGAATAAGATAGGTAAGTGATAAAATAAATATTACCTGTATTGCTATATATAAAATTTCTATCATTTTATGTAATAGCAGTTATCTTGAGAGTATATAATATCATCGACAGAGAATTTGTGTTCATTGCCAAATGTTAAAGTAATTTTGTTAATTTTATTTTTAATTTTCAAACTGGAGTTTTTTATTTCAATATAAAAATTTTCCCTTCTTGAATTAAACTCTTTTGTTTTTATAGAAATATTTATTTTTTCCAAATGATTAATTTTTTTTTCAAAACTAGTTTTTAAAATAAATATTTTTTTGCCGTTCACAATTTTAAAAATATGGATATTACCTTTAAAATTTATAAATTGACCACCGGTATCAAAAGCTACGCTTTTTAATTCATTGGTAAATTGAACGTGACTTTGACTGACAAACTTATCTTTCTTGGAAAAGAAAATTAAAAGAGGATTTTGTTGGTAGTTTAAAAAAATTTTCGGTGAATTGGAAATTTTTTTTCTTGAATCGTATATTGTCCATAAAGAATTCGGCATGACTTTTGTGTTGATGATTAAAGGATTTTCAGTTAGCTCGTAATTTTGCTCAATATTTTTTAAAAACCCATAAGAGTCCTTACCGCACATACCAAACGTATTTAGCATTCTTACATGATGATTATTAGATGTTAGTGAATATAATTGTTTCCAAAAATCAACTTTGATAAGAATAATAAAAAAAAGAAAAACAATTATTATACTTAAGTACAAATTATTTTTAGCAATTTTACTTTTAGAGGGCATAGCAATGCAAATTATATATAGGAAATTTAATGATTAAACAAAATAGTTATAGCGTAATTTTGCCCACATTGAATGAGGCAGGTCATATTAAATCTTTAATTTCAGACATTTCTAAAAATTTTTATAATTCAGAAACACTATTTGAAATAATAGTAGTAGATGACAGCTCCTCTGACGGTACAGTTGAATCATTGCGAGCAATGGATCAAAAAAATTTAACTATTCATACAAGGGTAAATAAAAAAAAAAGTTTAGTAAACTCCCTGAACGAAGGAATTGCAATCGCCAAATATGAAAATATTATTTGGATGGACGCAGATTACTCCCATCCACCTGAATATATTTTGGATTTTATAAACATGAATAAAAAAGATAATTTAGATGCAATAGTTTGTTCTAGGTTTTTGCAGGGGAGCAAAAGATATTACGAGGACACAGATTTAAAACCAGTCACAATTGATTTGCTTAGTATTGTATTAAATAAAGCTTGCAAATTTTTATTATTTAAAGATTTAACAGATTACACAAGTGGATATATATGCATCAAAAGTAAAATTATTAAAAATATTATTTTGAAAGGGTACTATGGAGATTACTTCATAGTACTTATGGCCAAATGCAAATTTCAAGGTAAAAAAATTTTAGAGATTCCTTTTATCGAAAAAGAAAGGGCTAGTGGAAAATCAAAAACAACTGGCAATAAATTTAACTTTGTAGTCAAGTGTTTTTTTTACATAGTTGCTTTATTAAAGAGTTTTTTTATGAAGTTTTTAATATTTTTTAAAATCAAACAATAGTTATTTTAGGTAATGTAAAATAAACTTTGTTCCTTGTCTTCTAGCCTTCATCTTTCTTTTTAAAAGAGAAAATTTAAAAAACTAAAAAAATTAGATTTATACAATCCTGTAGGAGATAACACACGAGCAGTAAATTTACTAAAATAGAAAATTAAAAAAATATAATTATTGCTGCAACTTAAATAAACAATTTGTAAATATAATTTATTTACAAAAATATATTTTTATTAAATAGGCAAAAGCAAAAAAAATATCTTTCATTTCCATTTTGGAAGAGCCAGAAAGACGACCAGGTAAATTGATTGAAATTTCTTTTATCTTGTATTTTTTTGAAAGAATAAACGTACTTTCCCAAAAAAAAGAGTAACTTTGATTTTTTGCTAAAAAGATATCATCCATGTCAATTTGTTTTGTCAAATAACCACGTAAAGCTCCAGAACTATCAAACTTTATATTAAGTAAAAATTTTAATAATTTATGTCTTAAAGTTGTTAATGCTTTTCTCCATAAAGTCCAATCTTTCATAGAATCCTTGTTTAAAAATCTGTTCGTTATAACTAAACTAAATTTCTTAGTTTTTAATATTTTTATAATTTTATTTATATAAATTGGATCATGTGTTCCATCCCCGTCCATTGTTATTATCATTTCATATTTTTTTTTATAGCCCCATAACAACGCCTGTTTATGAGCAGATCCTATTCCTAATTTTTTTTTTCTTTTTATTAAAAATATATTTTTATATTTTTTTTGGGTTGCTAAAATTTCAATTCTAGTTCCGTCTTTTGAATTATCGTCAACGAATAGGACATCTTTTCTTGTTTTGACATGTTTGAAAATTTTTCCTATTAACGGGTGGACATTGCGTACCTCATTTAGCACAGGGATAATGATTAATAATTTTTTTGTCATTTTTATTTTTTATATTTGATAATAAATATTGCTTCCAATTAAAAAAAAAACATAGTAAAAAAATAAAAATTTTAAATTAATTTCATTTTTATCTATTTTATTATTTAATTCTCCTCCTTTAGTTAACGCTATAATAACCAGAAGAAGCATCGGATCATAATATTTCTGATAGATGATAACAACTGGAAATGCAAATATTATGCACAAATAAACAATAATATTATTAACATTTAGATTCTTGATTAAGAAAATAAAACCAAAGAAAGATGTGGTATAAAATAAATATTTAAAATTAATTATTTCTGAAATTTTATAAAAAATTCCCCCACCAAAAGAGCTTAAAGCAATAGGATCGTAAATTGAAATGGATAAAAATATTATAAAACAAACTCCATAAATAAATAAATTATTATTTATTTTTATATTGAAATTTAAAATTGAATTAAAGTATAGTGGAAAAGTATAAAAAAAATATAAAGACAAAAATATTAGAGAACTTTTTGCAAAACTAAAATTAAAGCTAAATGCAAGATTAAAAGATTCTTGGCTATCCATACTGATGTAATTCTCTAAAATAAATAAATAGTAATATAGTAAAAAAGGCACGGACAATATTGCAGAAAATAAAAGCAAAATAATTAATCTTTTTAAATTTAAATATTGAAATGCTTTAATTAAATAAAATAAAAAAAATATTAGATAATATTGTCTAATATAAGTAGCAATGATTAGGTATGTAAAGCAAATTAAATAATCTTTAAATTCATTGTATTTTTCTGCACTTAAATACTTATTTAGAGACAGTGCGAAAAATAAAGTTGCCAAGTTATCCGTAGTAACCCAGGATGCAGAAGATCTAAGGTAGGGAGATAAAAAAAATATAAGGGATAAAAAAAATAATTTGTTTCTATCTGCTTCTCTAAACTTCTTTTTTAAGATTATATAAAATACAACGGGTATAAAAAACGAAATCAAGACGTACAAAGCACTAACAATCGTAGTGCTTGTATATTCTTCTAATGTTGCAATTAAAAAATAAAATATTGGAGAGTGTACTTGGCCCGATTCAATAAATCTATCTATGCCATAATTAAAACTAACATAAAACCCATCTATGAATTGTCTCGTAATAATATTATCTAGTTTGCCACCTCCACTCGAATTCTCTCCCAAATAAGAAGAAATCAGAAGGGATGTTAAAAAAAATAAATAAATGTATAATTTTTTTTTGTATATTTGATTCTTCATTAGTAGTTTTCTATTTAAATAATTTAAAATATTGTTGTATTGCAATTAAGTTGTTTTATATTTAATATTTTAAAACGTTTATAGTAGTCTTTTGCCAGAATGAAAATTTCAATCTTAATTAGCAGTTATAATAAAGGAAAATATATACGAGAGTGCATAGAATCTTGTATAGCCCAGAATATTGCCAACTTTGAAATTGTTTTATTAGATAACTACTCAACAGATGAAACTGATTTAGTTTTACAAGAGTATGATAGCAAAATTAAAATTTTCAAAAGTAAAAAAATTTCTAATTATTCAGCCATGAATCAGATAGATGTATTGCAAAAAGGGCTTGAGCATTCTAGTGGAGAAATTATTTGTCTGTTAGATGCTGATGACTATTTTCTAAAGAATAAGCTATCAGAGGTCAGAAAGTTTTTTACTAAAAATAAATCAAAAAATGTTTTATTTGATTTACCAACGATAAGAAGATCAGAAAAATTTGAAAAATTTATTAATAGGAAAAAAATACAAAAAAAAATTTGGCCCACCATTATACCGAGCAGCTCTATTTCCATGAGAAAAAATTTCTTTAAAGAATGTGCCAATGTTGGCTTATTTTCTAATTACAATTCTTTAGAGATTGATTTTAGAATCAATGTCTACTCGAGGCTAATTAAAATAAATGATTTCGAAATATCAGATAGTTCTTTAAATATTTATAGAAAAGTAGATGGTAGTATTATGTCAAGTCATAGAAAGTTTTCTAAATTTTGGTGGGGAAAAAGATTAGAGGCCCATCGTTTCATGAGAGAATGGTATGCTAAAAATAATCAAAGCTATCTAACAGTAGATTATTTGTTTACTAAAATTTTAGTGAATTTTTTTAATTTAAAAAAACTATAAAATGAATTTTTTTTTATATCTCTTGTATTATTTTTTATTACTAAGTTCTATTATTGGTTATGGATATTTTTTTGCAAATTTTTTTTTAAAGAAAAATGATAGCAATCTTGGTTATATTGGACTATATGGAATTTTTTTATTAATACTTATTTCATATGTATCCAATTTTTTTATCGCCCACGGTCTAAACTTTAATTTTTTAATATTATTATTTGGCCTAGGTAGTTTTCTTTTATTTATTTTTAATAATTATAAAAATGAAAAAAAAAATATAGCTTTTTTATTTTTTTTATTTTTTTTGTTAATTCCATTTATTCTAGCAGCTAAAAATCATGATGATTTTCCCTACTATCATTTTTCATACATACACTTATTAACTAACTCTCATGCATCCTTGGGCATCGGTATTTTTAATCACGGATTTAGAACTCCTTCTTCAATTTTTTATTTCGCATCATTGTTTTACCTTCCCAAGATAGGTTATCAGCTAATACATGTGGCACCGGTCTTTTTTGTAGGTTTTGTAAATTTTATTTTTCTAAAAAAAATATCTAAAATTATTAGTCAAAAAGAAAATGTTTACATATTATTGTTATCCATACTTTCATTAGTGATCATAAACATTTTCTTTGCAAGGTTGGCTGAGCATGGGACTGACAGATCCGCACAAATCTTGATATTATTGATGGTTATAGAAGTTTTGCAGATTATAAATAGCAAGGACAGAAATCAAATTCTAAAAATTGATAGATTTTTAATACTAGTAGCACTTGCCGTATCCTTAAAAGCTTTTTATTTAATTTATTTAATTTTTATTTTAATTATTTTTTATTATCAAAAAATTAAAATGTCTTTTTTGTCAGACTTGTTAAAAAATAAAATATCTTATCTCTGTCTATTGCTTCTTTTTTTGCTCTTGATGGTAAATGTATTTAATACAGGATGTTTAATTTATCCGCTGTCAATCACTTGCATTCCGAGTCTTGCATGGTCCATTCCTATTGAGGAAGTAAATCATATGAATCAGTGGTATCAGCAATGGTCTAAGGGAGGTGCTGCCCCCAATTTTAGTGTAGAGAATCCAGAACAATACATAAAGTATTTTAACTGGGTCCCAAATTGGATTAATATTTATTTTTTTAACAAAGTTTTTGATTACCTGCTTGGATTATTATTTTTAATTGTAGTTATGACCTTAACTTTTAAACGAAACGTAAAAAATATAGCCAAAAAGAGAAATTTTGTTTTTGTATATTCTTTATTATTTTTTTTATTTCTGGAATGGTTTTATTACCACCCATCATTAAGATATGGAGGTTATCATTTAATAGCATTGTTAGTCTTTATTCCTTATTCCGCTTATTTAGAAAACAAATTTGTCCTTAGCAATTCATCCATATTTAAAATTAAGATTTTTATAATGGTTATTTTTACAATATTCTTAATAAGAAATATCGCTAGAATTAATCAACAGCATAAACAATATAATTACAATTTTTTATCGTACCCTTCGTATAATTTAGAGTATCAAAACTTTGATATTTATAAAGGAATTGAAAAAATCAAAAAGAAAGGTCTAGGAATTAATAATTTTTATGGCTTTAATATTTATACTAGATGAAGTTTTTAATAAATTTTTTATTGTTTTTGGTTGATTTTAATCACAAAAAAAAAATTTTTAATTTTTTAAAAAAATTATTTTATAATAAGCCATTAACTATTATTGATATTGGAGCTCACAAAGGAGAATCGGTAAAGATCTTTTTCAAATTTTTCAATGTAAAAAAAATAATATGTTACGAGGCGAGCAAAAATAATTTTAAGGCGTTAAAAAAATTTATTAAAAATTTTAAAGTCAATAAATCAAAAATTGAACTTTACAATCTTGGAATCGGGTCGTGCAAGACAAGTAGACAATTTAATCAGACGGCAGAATCTTCCTCCTCTACTTTCGCTAGAATTAACTATAAATCAAAATATTTTATGAAAAAAAATAATATCCTAAAATTTTTTTTTGGTAAACAATATGTTTCAAATACCTATAAGGTTAAGCTTGTTCCTCTGAGAGATGAGCTTGCTAAGCATAAATTAAAAATAGTAAATCTTTTAAAAATTGATACAGAGGGCTTTGAGTATGAGGTTATCAAGGGACTTGGTAAAAAAATTGGCCTAGTTAAATATATATATTTTGAGCATCATTTTGATCAAATGATAATTAAAAACTATACTTATGGAAAAATTCACCATTTGTTAAAAAAGTCAAATTTTCAAAAAATTTTTAAAATAAAAATGCCTTTTAGAAAAACTTTTGAGTATATTTATGTTAATAAAAATATAATCTAAGCATGGAATATTCAAAAAAAAATATATAACAGCTAGTATATGAAAAAAAAAGTCGCCCTAATATTTGGGATTACAGGTCAGGACGGCTCTTATTTGGCATCTTTTTTGTTAAAAAAAAATTATGTTGTTCATGGGGTCAAAAGAAGATCCTCATCTATTAATACGACTAGAATTGATCATATCTACCAAGATCCCCATGTAAAAAGCAGAAGTTTTATTTTACATTATGGAGATGTGACAGATACGTTATCCGTGTCGTCAATTATTAGCAAAGTTAAGCCAGATGAGATTTATAATTTAGCTGCCCAATCTCATGTTGCGGTTTCATTTGAAGTTCCGGAATATACGGCAAACGCAGATGCGGTCGGAGCTTTAAGAATTTTAGA
>TARA_B110000977_G_scaffold200401_1_pt1 | contig 41850 bp, 21 predicted proteins | sample TARA_B110000977 | Tara Oceans TARA_B110000977 (sample SAMEA4397798) | marine metagenome | biome: Polar Biome; feature: [SRF] surface water layer (ENVO:00010504); material: water (ENVO:00002006), including particulate matter (ENVO:01000060) such as... | depth 5 m | reverse complement strand
GAGCGCTGGGTGTTTAGTCATACAGATGAGCCGTCTTCGGACTTCACTGGGAGCCTTGGCAGTCTGTCCCCTTCCCAGTCCGGAACTCCGTCCGTCCCCTCCGCGTATAAGAAGTTAGTGGTGATGTTCCGCGTGCTTCACGCGGAGTGCAGGGCGCTGCCTTGTCACAAGTTCGCACGCCACGCGGCGGAGAACAAACCAAACGGGTTCGCGGTGTCGTTTGACATTCGAGAGGAGGATAGCACGCATGGTGTGGAAGATAAACCGCCGCCTTTGGTTTCTGGTTTGGGTGGATCTTCGTTAGGACACTCTTCTTCCTCAAGCCCCTCCTATGGGCAATCTTCCTCAAACCGTTCATCGCAAGATCCGCTAAACCTTTCGGGGGTCTCTTTGCGCTCCGACCTCGAGTCACAATCTCGATCACGATTCAAATCCGACCACTGCGAGTACCGGGTGTTGTCCTTCGCCGATAACCACGCGCCTGAAGGAGGCACACTAAGCGCAAAAGTGTACTTCCTGGACGCGGATGCGCTTCGTGCGCTGGACCTGAAGGACGCGCCCCCAGTTCGCGAACCGAAAATACTCAACCACTCTGACTTGATAGTTGATTCGAACCGAGTACCGTCGCGAGGCGTTGCGATCGCGCGAAGGTCAGAAGGAGAAAATAACTACTCGCCATCTCCCACTGACGGCTATGGATCTCCCGGGAACCAAAGAAGAGCGAACAGCTGGACCGCCCGGGCGACGTATTTCCTGTCCACGTCGCCGGGGTCGCTGGGTAAAAAGAGTTCGTGGCAAGACCAAGATTTAGATACGCCGCCTCCGCCTTCGCGCGTGGGGATATCAATATCAGTAGGGGACACTTCCGGGAATACACGGTATGGGCAATTAGTCACAAACACCAGGCTCAGTCGAGGCGGCTTGCTTTCCGCGGAGATGGCGGCGGTTGACCGGTCGAAAGCATCGAGCTCATCGGCGTACCCCGACGTTCCCGTTCCCGTGTCGCAGTTCGTGGGTTCGCCTTCGCAAGTGACGTCGCCCGTGATTATTAGTTCGTCGTCCTCTCTCGGCCGCTCCGCGCGCCCGCCGTTGTCGCCTCTCGTGCCGTCACTATCGTCCGCGCCCGCGCCCAAGCCGATCTTCGGCTTTGGCGTAGGGTCAGGGATGAACAGTGGTGAGCGTCACGGTGGATCCCCAGAGAGCAGGCACGGCTCCCCCGCCGCGCGCGCCACCGGATTACTCTCTGCGCTCGCCACACGTCTCTCCGCGTCGCCGAACCTGCCGTTCGCCATCGGCAGCTTTGGAAAAGGAAGCGGGTCAGGGAATGACTCTGGGTCGTTAGCATCGCCGTCGCACCAGCTCGCGACGCGCACGAACTCGCTTCCCGCCGGGAACGCGCAGTTGGGGCCGCCCACGCCGTCTCCGCGAGACGTGGGACGCGAGACTGTTGTGTCTCGAAACGTCAGCGCTAACAGTAGTGCGCGCGTCTCGGTCGGGTGGTCTTCGGAGACGAGCGGAAGCCTGTCGCAGTCGCTTGCGGATACCGTATCGAACGTACCGAAGGTTAATCCGTTGGGCGGGCCGTTCGCGCACGGCTCTTCGCCCAAGTTTGGAATATACGGAGCGTCGCCAGATAGCGTGGTGGGTCGAATAAATCAAGGGTTCAACCGACTGCGCATCGCCGCGCCGCCCGAGACGCCCCCGTCCACGGCAAAGGACGCGCACGAAATTCATGCAGTCGACACCATCCAACCCCGGCGCCTCACGACCGAGTTCACGAACGCGGATTCGGATTCCGTGGATTTACCCTTCCACCTAGACGTGGACGACGAGAGCGGGCAAGACGTTGCGACGAGTGGCCAAAAAGTTGAAAGTGACTCCTCCTGTGTTACGAAAAGGGACACGGCTCTTGCTGATTTAGCGCGTTTGTTGAGGGAAGCGCCGAGGCTTGGGAGTGATAAAATTGCTCCAGACATGACTCTTCTCGACGTGAAGCGAACTTTACAGGGGCTTCACACAGAGCTTTTGAGGAAGAACACGGTGAGAGCTTCTGCGTCCGAGAACGAGAACAAAAAAACTGACGGAAAAAAATCAAATGTCTCGCGCGCGTCGGCGGTGATTGACGCGACAGTGGACTCTGCGGTTTTGTTCGCCGTGCCACCTATGACTGATGAACAGCGAATAGATGTATATTAGCTGTAATTGTACGAATCTTTCATGCACCGTGGTACGCGTAAAACTACCGACACACTTTGCCGCCGTCGAAAAATACGTCCCTCTTGAGCTTGAGTTATTAAAGCTCCAATCGATCAGTCATTTTTGCGCCCCTGTGTAGAACAAAGCGTCGTGCGCTTTATAAAAAGCGCGATGACGGCGCGCGGCATCAGAACCACCGGGGGTGTGGGTAGGTGCTTGTGCTTGGAAAGGCGGGGACGGGAGACAGGTCTTTGCGCACAGCCTTTAGGGTATAGCGAGCAAAAGGTTGTGATCTAGAGCACGCGCGGGCGTGGACGGCATAGGGTGTCTGACGTCAGGGCGGGGAAAGGCGCGTCTTTAATCAATTGCGTCGGGGCTTCTGCCGATACAGTGGTGTGTACAGAGACTCGTATACATAACCCAACATGTCCGACTCCACCGACAGCAGCTTGATGCCCTCCGCCGCGAGTTACGAGGAAGCGACATGGAGCAGGATTTTAACACAACAAGCCGTGGCGTTCAGCGCGTTCGGCGCGGTGCTCATTCTTACTCGGTTATGGACGTCATTCACTTCAACAAAATTCTTGCGAAGAAGGCACAAGAATCAGGTGGACACGTTCCTCGCACTCACTGATATCGTATGCAGCACCGCGTCGATGCTGATCTTCGTCGCGCAGAGCATCATTAGGGAGTACGACGTGGCGTTGACCGCAGTTGAGGTTTTGCTCTCCTTCTTCTACGCCGTCGCGGCGGCCAGAAGGCTGTGGGTCAAAAATTTCGACTTTGCAATCGCATTTACGTTTTCAACGTTCTTCGACGTCTACGCCGTTTCTGTGATTTCGTACCAGGTGTTTTCCAACCAACCCACGTGGCTCACACCGACGTTCATGAGATCCATATCCGTGCTAATCAGATACGAAGAGGTGATGAAGATGGGCTTGTGGGCGAGTTACGCTGGAGAGGTGAAGCAACGTCTGGGTTTGAGTATTTTGCGCTTTTCTTGCGTCACTTACTTTTTCGCATGCGTGGGTTTCTGCTTGGAGATTCTGGGGGACATCGACCTGGAAACAGACGGAAACGGGGCTATCACCAGCGTCAACGAACTATCACCGAACTACGATACCACTTTGTTAACTCAATTGTACTTCGTCGTGGTGACGTTATCAACGGTGGGGTACGGCGACATCTCGCCCGAAACGATTTTGCACAAACTGTTCACCATCGTCATGATCGTCTCCGGCGTGGCGTTCTTTTCCAGTGAAGTGTCCGCGATCGTGGCGCTGAAAGACGAGATCGATTCGGGACGGGGGCAGTACCGGAGGTCACGGTTTCGGAACGCGCATATCTTGATTTTGGGGGGGGCTGTGACGAGTGGATCTGCTACTCTTCAAATTTTCCTCGAAGAGTTACTTCACCCGAGTCGACCCAACAGCTCGTTACCGGACGTGGTGTTGATGTCCGAAGAGGCGCCGGGTACTGGTTTGAGGAGGGTTTTGACGTCAGCCCTGGGCCAAGCTCACGTTAAGTTCATCCGCGGGTCCCCGATGGACCAGGCTGACTTGGCCCGAGCCGACGCCGCGAACGCGGATATGGCGTTCGTGTTAGGTAATTTATCCGTCCGGGATCACCTCACAGAAGCCGAGGACGAAGACACGATTTTACGCGCGAGTTTGTTGCAACGACAGCTGCCTGGGTTGCCTGTGAGGCTACTGTTACTCAGATCCTGGGCAAAGGAGATGGCGCGGACCGCGGGGATCAATCCGTTGAGTTGTTTGACTTCTGGGGTGCTGAACCACTGCAGAACGGCTTTAGCGGTGCGATGCCCTGGGCTACCCGTACTATTAACAACCATGTACTCAAAACTCGCGGGCGACTGGTCGCAATTACCGAACACGATGATGCCCTGGGTCAGAGAGTACTTCACCTCGATGCGGCACGACGTGTACGGCGCGCAGATCGGCAAAGACTTCGACGGGATGTCGTTTTTGGAAGCGGCGGCGAAAATCTACGAAGAGCACGACGTCAATTTGTTGGCGGTGCAATCGGCGCCCGAGAACGGAGGACGGCTATGCCCAGCTGGCATGATCGGAGGACACCTGCACGTCTTGTCCGAAGGCGATGTCGTGATGTGCCTCGGGCAGGACGTCAAGCGAGTGCTGAGAGCAGTGGGCAGTAGTAGCAAACACCCCGAAGCGTGGCGCGCGCGTTTTCACGCCGTGCGCACTGCCGCCGCGAGGATGGGCGTACGACGGGAAGTCTTCGTCGCTGCGCCCGGGTTGTCCACGCACGGAGGGTCGGTGCGGGGCGGGAACGCGCTCGGTGCTGCACTGAACAAAAATGAAAGCGGGCGGTTCGGTGGGACTGAAAATAAAAATAAACACCGCCGCACTGGCAGCAGCGACGCGTCCTCTTCCGTGACTTTCGCGGGGACGGACGCGTTGTCGCGAATGGCGCGGCTTTCAAGAGTCGATTCTGACGATGGCTCTCAAAGAGGGTCGATTGATTTAGAGGGGAGCTTCCGCAACGGCACTGCGCCTCGATCGCCTAATCACTCGCTCGCGAAACGGCGGGCGAGCGTGCCGTCCAACGTGGGCGCCTCCACGGAAGTCACGCCCAGCGCGAGCTTCGTTGACCTTCAAAGTTTAGATAAAGATGGCGCCGAAACTTCTGATCGACTTAAAGAAGCGGCGTCCTCTTCGTTGAAGTGGATGGACACGATCGACGGAAACGGCGTCGACGATAACTCAAACAAAGGAAACTCCACCAGGTTCCACGAACACCAAGCGCAAGCTACCTGGCGTAGGGGGGACGCTTTAGGGATGCGGCACGAGTTACGAGAGCTCGCGAGTAACGCGGACCACAGACGGAGGTTAGTGCCGAGCGCGTTGGCGGGAACTCGCTTATCGCAGCAAACTCGAAACCTATCAGAATTGAGAGCGCGACTCGCGACGAAAGTCGAGGTTCAGGATCTCGCGAAGCAGGTCCGTAAACAACGCCTAGAGGGCCTAGCCGAGCTAGGCTTCACCCCGTGGCACACGATTTCGCGGATTTGCAAAACCGGCGGGCACATCATGGTCATCGTGGATGGGGATTTGGACAAACCGCGGTGGAACGAACTTGAGGTTCTTTTGCACCGGTTACGAGGAAACGACGGCACGAACATTCGGCCCATTATCGTGTTGAGCAAATCCCCCCCCGCTGTCCAGGACCTGATATTGTGGCGCTCCATCGAAGTGTACGTCACGGAAGGGTGTGTTTCCGATGTGCAGACCGCTCAGGCGCTGGCGTTTGACAACGCCGCTAATATTGTTTTGTTAGCGGATGCTTGTGCGAGCGATAACCCGCTGCTGATGGACAGGCGCGTTTTACTCGCCACGTCCGTGCTGGAGCGCGAAGACGAGCTCACCCCCGACCACATGCTCCCGAAATTGATCCTAGAATTCCACCACCCGAAAAGCGTGTGGCACGTGCAAGAAGCACGAGGCTTTGGCTCTTTGGAATCAGGTTTACGGAAGCACATGTGCCGCGCCGAGAACGGCAACGGGCGGACGACAAAGTTCGACGGAATTTCGCGACGCGGAAGTGCGGAGAATTTAACCGGTTTAATTGGCAGTGTAGGCAGCGTGGGAAGAGGCCACGTTGATTTGAAGTCACGACGCGCATCAAGAGACAAAGCGCGAAGACGATTTTCGACGGATAACGCCAGTTTGAGTTACGCGATGGGCACGATGGACGGGTTGCGAACGCAATCGTCAGATAACCAACAATCGCCATCGCGCCGCGGGCTTCACAACACTGGTGGGAACTTTTTCTCGCGGAGCAACTCTGGAAAGGTAAACTCCGTCAAGTCTGATTTGGATCAATTCAAGCGCCAGCGCGAAAAAGGCCGCCGAGTGTCACTTGACCGCGGGTGGGGCAGCATGGCGAGCGGACGCGGGGAGTTTTGGGGGGGCGATTTAAACGACCCCGACGGCAAGCCCAAAACTCCGTTGACATTTTTGAAACAGAAATCCAGAGGGAACACTCTCACCTCGAAGTTCATCCGCGGGTGCTTGAAGTTCGTGGGGGTTTTGGACCGGGACGGGCGGGAGGTTACCCGGAGAAACGGGTATAGTGTTGCGTACCGTGATTCGTTTCAAAACCAATCCAGACTGTCTTGGGTAGAACACCCTGAGTCACACACGCAATACAGCCGAGGGAATGTGATGTTCAGAACGGAAGTCAGTAGGGTCATGGCCACCGTGTTCTACACCCCCGGTTTGATGGAGCTCGTTGATTCGTTAACCCGAGACGCGCATAGTTGGGAGGACGTGGGCCATCACCCGCGGATATGGAGCGTCCCTCTTCCTGACCAACTAAAAGGAAAGAGAATGGGCGACGCGTTTGAGATGTTCTCCAAGAACGAAGCGCTGGTGGTTGGGGTGTATCGGAACGTTAAAGGAGGCAAGGCGCGGCGAAAGGTGGGCACTGGAAGGACGATCAGGAGAGGCTCAGTCGACGCGACTGTTGTGCTCGATGAGTTCGTGCACGGAGGCGAGGAGGATGATAGCAACAACAATACCAGCAACAACAGTTCAGGGACGAATTTGAACTCTAGAGGAGGAAGGTCTTCACCCAACGGCAGCGCGAGCGGTGCTTCCGGAAACAAAAACTCGGAAGACGATTCCGACTTCGACTCGGACGACGAGGACGTTCTTGACGGACGACGACGCGCCGATCCAGAGCATGACTACGTGTTAACCGCGCCGCCGCACACCGTGCGACTAAACCCCACGGACCGCCTGTACGTCATCGCCACCACGGACTGGGCTTGGATCAACGTCCCAGAGATGATCGAGCTCCGAAAAACGTCCGCGGTTATTTGTTTGCAACGACAGTTTCGTGCGCGGAAAGATCGACAGAAAGAGTTGAAAAGAGATGAAAAGCTCGCGGAGTTCGCTGGCAGAGCGGGGCCTGAAGAGACCACGCTTTCGCAAATAACGTTCCGAAAAAGGAGAGGGAGCCAGGGGCACATTGTGCCGCTCGTGGATCTATCTGTGGGGGGGAGGGACTCGCCCGGCGTGACGCCTGGACGGTCGCCGTCACCCAGTCTGTTGAGTCCTACTAAGTAAGTGGAGTTTTAATTTAAGATTATCAATATACCTACACCATACCCTACTACCTCTAACCCTACACCCTCTACCCTACACCTACTACCTTTTGTTCTTACGAACCTACTAATTGAATTCCCTCGTGACCACCGCCGTCGGTAAATAACTCTGGCCCAAGTGCGTCTCGAGTTGGCGCTCGAGACGTTTCGCAATTTGTTCGTCGGGAGCGCACAGTTTTACGGAAAAAGGTGATGCGCCCAACACCGGGGCTACTTCGCCTACGTGCCAATCAGTCTCGTGATTCCGCAAACGCAAATTTAGAGGCACCTCGTACCCGCTCACCGCTTCGCAAGCGGCGCTTATGGAGCTGTTAACGCTCGGAATGCCACCGGCCGATTCCTCAACGCCGAGCAATGGAACGGCGAGCGCGCCGAATGTTTTTTCTTTTTCGTGATTTGTCGTCGCCGCCGATTGATCCGTCTCTCCGTGCATGTTCTCCATGCTCGCAACCCCCCCTGATATCCCCCACGCCGCGTCCATGGCTGCTGTGTACGTCATCACGAGCCGTGAGTAGTGTTTGGGATCGTTTTTCGATGGAGGAGTGACGCGCACTACGTATTGGTACCCGGAGCTTTTCGTTGGGCCATTCGATTCTTCGATTACAGTGTGCACTTCCCCGTCATGTGCATCTCCAACGTGTTCCACCAACACATCACAACGTCCTCCAGGAGGGTGCTTGACGATATCGGGCGTGACGTGCAGCTCCACGAGGTAGGCCATCGTCGGGGGTCCCCGGTGGTGGCTCAACACTCTCTGTCCCGTGGGGTACCCTCGATGTGTGACGTTCGTTTTCACTGAATCACTCAAACCTTTTCGGTCTCTCGCCTCCGCCGCGGCGGTCGTCGCGGCCGCGCTGGGAGGGACAAGCCCGTCTTGGAACGGTCGGCCGTGGCGCCGCGCGACCACGCGCCACGCCCGCCAAAGCGTCGCCATCAAAAAAGGGACGAACGACTCACCGCGCAGCGCGGGAGTGACCATCGAATGGTAAATCTCATGAGGAAGTCGCTTTTCAATCACGCACGCCACGTCATGTCATGACTGAATCTGAAACCACCTTGACCGTTCGATCGCCCCCGCCCTGCTCACTTCCGTCCGCACTCCGGACTTGAACCCCGATGTCCCTCGGCTGTGCGTTCGCCGCCACTTCCCTGTCCGCTACCGCCCGCGTTCTTCGCGCCGTACGACCCGGCGTCGCCCAACTCACACGCAAAGCCAGTGTTACCCGAACCATCAAATCCACCTCCCGCGTTTCCACGATGGCATCGTTAGCTGAGAACCCGCTGGCGAGCTGGACGTACGGCCTCGGCGAGAAGGCTGGGGCGGCCCCAGACCTCCCGAAGTGGAGCTCCATCACCGCGGAACACGTCCGCCCCGCGATCACCGCGGCGGTGGAAGCGGCGAACGCCGAGATCGATGCTATCGAAGCTAAGCTCACTGAAACGCCAGCCACGTCGTGGGAGGAAATCATGGACCCCCTGGAGCGGCTTTCCGAAAAACTGTCGCGTCCGTGGGGCGTGGTTTCGCACCTGAAGGGTGTGCGTGACAGCGACGACTTAAGAGCCGCGTACGATGACTGCCAGCCAGACGTGGTCACGGCGAGTTTGAGGATCGGACAGTCAAGGCCCGTTTACGACGCGCTCGTGGCGTTGACTGAAAACGCAGACACGTGGGCCAAGCTAACCTCCGCGCAGCAACGCGCGGTGGAGTGCGAAGTGCGGGACGCCAAGCTAAGCGGCGTGGCTCTGGACGGCGCGGACAAGGACCGGTACAACGAAATCGCCAAGGAATTGTCAGCGCTCTCGACTGAATTCTCAAACAACGTCCTAGACGCTACGAAGGCGTTCGAGCACCTGTGTACTGACAAATCCGAAGTCGTTGGATTACCCAAAAGCGCCTTGGAGCAAGCCGCGCAGACTGCGCAGACCCGCGGTAAGCTCGCGGATGCGACTGCTGAGGATGGGCCGTGGATGTTCACCCTGGACGCGCCGTCCTACATGGCCGTGAGGTCACACGCCGAGAACCGGGCGTTGAGGGAAAAAGTGTACCGAGCGTACTTAGCGCGGGCGAGTGCGTTCTTCGCTCAGTACGCCGCTGACTCTAAAGAAGACGGAAAGAAACCGCTGGGCGACAACGCGCCTTTGATCGAACAGATCCTCACGCTTCGCCAGGAAAAGGCCAAACTGCTTGGGTACGAAAACTTCGCGGAGGTCTCGATGGCGAAGAAGATGGCCACGTTGACGAGCGCGGAGAGTTTGCTGGAAGACATCCGGGCGAAATCAAAACCTGCCGCTGTGCGTGAACTCGCCGCAATCAGGGAATTCGCGAAAGAAAAGGGCGCGACTGAAGCAGAAACAGGCCTGATGCAGTGGGACGTCGGGTTCTGGGCGGAGCGTTTGAGAGAAGCCAAGTACGAGCTGAAGGAAGAGGACTTGCGGCCTTATTTTCAGCTACCAGCTGTGATCGACGGCATGTTCGATTTAGCCGGCACGCTTTTCGGAATCAAGGTGGAACCCGCGGACGGCGCGGTGGAGGTGTGGCACCCTGACGTGCGTTTCTTCAAGGTCCTTGATGTGGACACGAACGAGCCCAGGGCTTACTTCTACCTGGACCCGTACACCAGGCCGGCGGAGAAACGGGGGGGGGCGTGGATGGACGACGTTGTCGGGCGGAGCGCAGCGATGGCGGCGCCTGGTTCCTCCGTGCGCCTACCCACGGCGCACATGGTGTGCAACGGAACCCCCCCGATTGGCAACAAACCGTCACTAATGACGCATAACGAAGTCACTACGTTGTTCCATGAGTTCGGCCACGCGTTACAGCACATGCTGACGACTGAGGACGTTGGACCGGTAGCGGGGATCAACCAAGTCGACTGGGATGCCGTGGAATTGCCCAGCCAGTTCATGGAGAACTTTTGCTACGACAAGAAAGTGCTGCAATCGATCGGGAAGCACCACGAAACCGGCGAGCCGCTGCCGGACGAATTGTTCGACAAGCTGGTTGCAAGTAAGAATTTTGGAAGTGGTACGAGGTACCTCAGGCAGTGCCACTTCGCGATGACTGACCTTGAGCTGCACGCGCGGTACACCCCGGGCAAAGGGTCCGATTTCGTCTTCGCGACTGAGAAGAAGATTTCCGAGAAGACGCAGCTTATGCCCGCGATCGAGGAAGACCGGTTCCTGTGCGGTTTCGGCCACATCTTCGCCGGGGGCTATTCAGCTGGCTACTACTCGTACCTCTGGGCGGAAGTCCTGTCCGCGGATGCGTTCGGGGCGTTCGAAGAAGCCGGGCTGGACGACGACGCCGCGGTGAAGGCGACAGGCGGGAAATTTGCAAACACTGTTTTAGCGCTGGGCGGCGGCGCCGCGCCAATGGAGGTGTTCAAAAAGTTCAGGGGTAGGGAACCATCAGTCGAGGCGCTACTGAGGCACAACGGGCTGGTCGTGGTGAGCGCGTAGACATTGTTTGAGGTGTGAATGTGAAGAGGGGAGACGATGTGCATAGCGGCCTTGTGATGATGACATTTTCTCGATACTTCAGTCTGAAAATTGAGACGTTGAAACGCTTTTGAGTTCGAGAGCTGCGTGTCTTGGACGTGCCGCTGCCATCTGAATACCACGACCCCTGTGTCCCCCACCCACTGCGTACCGCGCCGACGTGTCGTATCGTCGTCGCGTTCGGGGGATCCTCCTGGAGGTACCCTTCACGGTCCGTCGGTCTCCGGTCGGTTCAACGGGTGCCCATGGCGGAACCGGCGGAGAAACCGGCGGTCCTCGGGGGCGATGAGGCTATAGATGCGAATGATGCCCCCGGCGCGTTCGCGTTCGAGGCCCGCAGAGCGCGCATGGACTGGCGCGCCATCCACGCCGTGGACGTGGACCGCGTGATGCGCGAGAACGACATCGACACCCTCGAGAGTGTTTTGGTAAGTCAGAGTTGCATGAGTGACACCTTAGGCATCACGCGCGGTGCCCAAATCAACCGACGCCAACGACCACTTTTCATGGATTTGCAATTCCTCGCATCGAAGCGACGTCTCCACAGGCCACTGACACACCCTGACACTCCTTCATTGCTCTCTTCCCACACTACCTCACTCCCCACCAACAGGAAACGGTCACGTTCGGGGACGTTTCCGTGGAGGACAGCCGGTACCTAACGACTTCAAACGCGCGCAAGGTGATTCGGCTTGCGCAGTGCCAAGTCGAATACCTGCTGCACGTCCAGGAAACGCTAGCCACGCACAAGGAGCGGTTAAGGTCGGTGGCGGAGAGCGCGCAACGGGATGCTATTGAGGCGAAATCTGATGCGAAGGAACAGAAAGGAAAAGCCCGAGCTGCGCGAACTGAGCTACGAAAAACGCGGAAAGCGCTCAAGACGTACGAAGTTTTGGAGCAGATTCGGTCAGGAACGCCGCTCGAGGAAATTCTGACGGGTAAGGATTTCGAAAAAGGATTAGATACGTCCAACGCGGGGAACGTTTCGTTCCAATCGCAAAACGATGGGGACGAAAACGCAGCAGTACGTGCGCTCGCCAGAGCGGCAGCGAAAGCGCGTGACGCGGAGGCGTTTGAAAAACGAGCCATCGAAGCGGAGGCGAAGTTTGCGGAGGCGGTTGCTGTTTGCGAAAAACTCGAAAGCGAGAAACTCGAATTCGCGGGCGCGCAACGCGAAGCGATTGAACAACTCGAACGTGCGAAGAAAGCCGCGAGCACACGGGCAGCCGCATCCGAAGAGACGTTTGAAAAGCGGTTAGCACAACTTGAAGTCGAGCTCAACGATGCCAAGGCGCAGGCGGAGCAAGCCAGGGCCAACTCCGAGCAAGACGCGAAAGCTGCCGACGCCGCGAGGGCGAGAGCTTTAGAAGTTGAGCGGAACGCGCGTGAAGCGGAGCTCAACGAGCTGAGGCGGTCCGTGAAGAGCGTGGGTGATGGGAGTGCCACGGAAGCTGCGAAGGCGTTAGCAGCGGCTACTGCTGCTGAACAGAGGTTAGCGGATTTGGAGCAACGCGACGGCGAGATCATCGCTGAGTTGCGACAACGCCTCGCCATCAAAGATGAGGAAAACGCGCGGTTACGAATGAAGCGCGACGAGCTGGAACAACAACTGGTGAACATCGCGTCCGGGGTGGGTTTGGGTGGTGAGGGTGCGTATTCAGTGATGAGCACTCCAGCTGGGACCCCCGCACAACGCCGGTCTCCGCACCAGTCGCTGAGCAGACGAAGCGGCGACGCTATTGCGGATGAGTTGAGAGCTCATTTGGACAGACAAGAGGACCCTTTGCTCGTTGAGCAATTGGAAAAGGCAAAGGCGGAGATGAATGAAGCACGAGCCGCCGCGTCCGACGCGAAGACCGCGCGGGATGAAGTGGAGCGCTTGCGGTTGTCAATCGCGAGTGACGAAGCGAAGGCCGCCAAGGAAGAGATCGAACGCTTGAAGCTGGTGAACAAAACGGAAATCGAGCGAATGAACTTAGCGCAAGAGCTCGAAACCAAGCGGTTACAACTGAAACTGACGAAGGAAACGCAAAGGCTTGAAGATGAATCCAACCGACTGCGCAAAGAAAAGGAGCTGGAAATCGAGCGGTTCGTGCGTGAGCGGGATGAAGAAACTCTTAGACTGAGAGAGCAAAGAGAGCTTTTCTTTAGGGAACGGGACCTTGAGAAAGCGCGTCTATTGGAAGAGACCGCGCGTCTTCGGGAACAGCGCGAGCTCGCGATTCGCGAGCGTGACGACGAAAAGTCGCAAATTCTGAAAGAACGAGATGAAGAGAAGCGACGCTTGCTAGAAGAACGTAACCTCGAAACTGCGAAGATTCGAGAGGAACGAGCAGCTGAGACTGCGAGACTCCTGGAGGATCGCGACACCGAGAAGGCCAAGCTGTTACGTGAGCGCGACACCGAGAAAGCGAAGCTGTTGGAGGAGCAGCAGAAGGAGAAGGACGCGTTACTGAAAGAGCGCGAGCTGGAGAAGCAAAAGTCTCGACAAGAAAAAGAGCAACTGTTGAAGGAAAAAGAGGAATCGGTGCGAAAGTTGAAGGAAGAAGGTCTTTCTGAGGTGGCTAAGTTGAGGGAGGCGAACGAGAAGCTGAGCGAGACTGCGGAGAAGGCTAGGGCAGCAGCTGAAGCGTCTAAGCGTGCTGAGTTAGAGACCAAAGAAAAAGCTTTACGAGACGCTGAAGCAAGCGAGCGGAAGGTCATCGCCGCCGCTGCCGCGCTTGAAAAGGAACACGCCTTGCGCGAATTAGAGGAAGAGAAGTTTCAAGCGATGAGGAAATCTTCTCCTGAACGACGAGCCGCGTCCGACACAGTCGCGGCTGAGCTCAAGCTGCTACGGGAAACCATAACGCTCGCCGCGTCGGCCAGCGTAACGCCTTCCGTAACGCCCGTGAAGGAGCCAACGATTGAAAAACAGGAGGCCATGTCCCCAATCGCGTCCATGAAACTCACCGCCGCGTCGCCGCGGAAACCGGTTGAGGAATCCGACGTTACGCTTCTGTCGGTGCCGGCGGTGACCTCTGAAACGGCTATTTCTGGTGTTCCTCGTGACTCCAACACCTCCTCCGATACGAGTTTGCCTGGCCCCGATAGCTTCCTCAGGGACGCTAACGCGCAGCGTAACTGGGACGAAACGCTTGGTTCGCCGACGACGATTCCGGATGTTGTGAAGCCTGTGCCGGAAACAGTACCTACAGTAGAACCTGTGCCCGCCACGAAGGTCACCACGACGACGGTCACTACCAAGACGGTTTCGAAGCCGGCGGAGGTTGAAGCAAAACCGGAACAGGCGAAGGATGAGGTGGTCGAGGCTGAGATTGTTGAGGTCGATCCCAAACCGGTTGATGTGACTACGTCACCTGCCAAACCGGTCGAATCCTCCCCGATTAAGCGCAATCCGGAGAAGAGCGACGTGGAGGTTTCACCCAGGGGTGATGAGGCTGAAACCGCTCCTGTTTCGGAAACCAAAACAGGAAAGAAGAAGAAAAACAAGAAAAAGAAAAGCGGCGGCGCAAAGACGCCGGATTTTAGCGAGGCTCCATCGACGGCTGTGACGGCATCGGTGGAGCCCGAATCCAGGGCTCAGGAAGGGGAAAAGACGGAGGCTGTAGAGGCAATTGAGAATGTTTCAATCGCCCCTACTGCTTCTCCGTCAGTCGCCGAGCCTGCCGTCGCAGTTGCGGTTGAAAAACCAAAACAAAAAGTCGTCGAGTCTGCGTTTGACGCGAAGCAGAAGGAGCTTGAAATTGAACAGATTTTGAGCGAGAAGAAGAAACAAATCGAGGAGGTATTAGCGGAGAAGAAGGCTGCGATTGATGAGATTTTCGAAGCGCAGCGGGCGATGATCGAGCAGGTCGCGCTGGAGAAAAATAGGAAAGCGGAACAGGTCAAGGAGGTGGAGAGGGAGGTGGATGCAAAGACGAAAGAGATTGATGAAAAAACTCGTCTCGCGCGTGAAAATCTCGCCAAGGAGATTGAAAATTTTCAGGAAGAGAAGGCGAAAGCGCTCGCGGAGATTCAATCTGAAAAGCAGAAGGCTATCGACGAGGTGCACCTTGAGGAAACCCGCGAGCTGAAAAAACAACTCGAGGAGAAGCAGCGGGTGATTGAGGAGATTCACTTGGAGAAACAGAAGGCGCTTTCCGAGGTTTCGAGTTTGGAGACCAATGCGAAGACCGCCGCCATTGAGGAAATTCAGAAAGAAAAACAAAAAGCGATTGATGAGGTTCGGGAAAAAGAAGAAGCGGAACGAACGGCCGCTCTTGCAGAAATTGCGGCTATGAAACAGAAAGCGGTGGAGGAGGTCAACGAGCGGCAGAAAAAGGAAAAGCAGCGGACGATCGTGCAGATGATGAAAACGCACGCGTTTGAAGTGAGGAAGGGGAGGGTGGAGGCGGAGGAAGCTGAAAAGGTAGCGGCTGAGAAGGCTGAAGCTGAAAGAGTAGCGGCTGAAGCGGCTGCGGCGAAAAAGGCTGCGGCTGAAGCTGAAGCGGCACGCCTTGAAGCTGAAGTTGCACGCCTCGCGGAAGAACAAGCCAAGGCTTCTGTAGAATCATCCGAAAGCGACATGGATTCCGCGATTGTCGACAGCGACGTTTCGGATTCCGACGCGCGGCCCGAGCTCGAAGTACCGAGTGAGATTGAACAGCCAACGGAGGAGTTATCAGAGGTCGTACCGCCCCCACCACCGGTTCCTGTGCCTGTAATCCCAGCGGTACCAGCTTCCCTGCCTCTCATCGCTGATGAGCCAGGGCCCATGGACCCGAAGCAAGCGGACACGTTGATAAAAAGCGAACTATCAAAAATGGGCAGGGCAAATATGAAAATCGAAAAAGAGGCGATGAAGCTTAAATCTATAATCAACGCTGCGCCGACTGATACAAAACAAAAACCAAAGCAAGGCACGGTTCCTAACGCGAGTCCGAGACTAATGAAGGAAGATGCAGCTAAGAGTTTACAAGCTGAGAAGGCCAAAGAACGTCTCGCGGAAGTGGAGGCTGTGGCGCGTGAGACGGCTGCGAATGCTGCGAGAGCGGTGGCGAGAGCCGCCGCGGCGCCACCGTTCATTTCTGAAAGTGACAAGAAAGAGTGGCTGTCGAAGCACCCGCACCAGCCCGTTGCCCGAGCCCCGTACGCCCTATCCAGACACTCCACGCACGACCAGGAGTTGTTCGACGCCGCGGAAGAGGCGGTGGTCGCGTACCTTGAAGAGCAAGTCACCGCGCAATTAGTCGGAAGCGGCGTCGGGTTGAATGAAACCAAACTTGACGACGTGCGTTATGTTAAAATGATGCACGAGTTTAGGGAACGGCACAGTGTGGAGATTGACGATTTATCGGAGGAAGATTCTAAGAAATACGAAACGGAGCGGGCGGCGATTCTGAACCACATCGCGGCGACGTCGCGGGTGGTGATGGCGGAACGCATGCAGGCGGATGCGAGTGCGAATTCGGAAGAGGGAAGTAGCAGTAACGCCGAAGGTATTCTGTCTGACGACTCCCCGTCGACGGCGAAGATATTGTTCGCCGAGCCGACGCTGAACGGACTTTTGAACATTCAAGCAGATGACGTCGCCGCCGCGGTGCCTCTCGTGATGCAAGGCAAGTCCGTGCGTGAATCGCTGGAGTAGCGGTAACATTTGTTAGTACATAATTGACATTAATACAAGTCTCCTACATTTTACCCTAAAATCTCTAATAATACTAGTACCCATCCCCATCTAGGTCCACGAGCGCTTGTCTCGAGGTGAAGTGCCGCACGCCCGCGTTGAATGAGTTCCGCACGGTTCCGTTGAACGAAAACCGCGGGGTGCCTTGCGGTGAAACGTCGAACGAATCCTCCCCTATGTGTTCGGGCGGGTTGAACACGTGGAACATCGAGGCGCACTTTTTTTCCGCCTTCAACGCTTCTTTCACGGCGTCGCGTACGATGGGGGACAAACCAGCTTGTACGTCTCCATCGGTACTACTCAGCTCCCTTCTTTTCTTCCACCGCTCGAGCTGGTCCATCTCGGACGCTAAACGTGTGTTCATCTCATCCTCCTCAGTGACGCCGGGGGTTTCTAAGCCTACCATCGTCAGCGTTTGGGGATGATGAGCGGGAGAAGCGGGTTCTTCTTCCTCCAAAGATCGCCACACCCGTGTCGCGCGTTCCCTTTCGTGGTCTAATTCCCGGTGCGACCGACGCAACGCATTCGTCCGCGCCGCGGACTCGGCGAAGTGGTCCGCGAAGGACTCGGCCATCCCGGTGACGGGAGGAGTGCCGGGCGCTTGTCGAAGTGCAACGAAAAGGGCTTTTTCAACGGGTTGACTCAGCCACCTCGGCAAAATTTAGACCAAGAAACACGGGTCTCAACGGATTTGATCCACGTGGGCAGCTTTTTCCACTTAACTTTTGCTTTTCGCGTGTGAAGAAAAGTACCAAGCAGAACCACGACGTCGCGATCATTCGTGGGCGGCGCAGGTGAACCCGCGAGGCGGTGCGCCGAGTGAGCGGGCGCTCGGGCGTGGTGTGAACTCGCGACTGACGCAGGTGGGTCAGTCAGACGTCTAGGGTTTAGGGTTTAGGTTCCGCGCGTGGACGCTTCACGGCACCCTATCGCCCGCCGACAGGTTCTAAGGTACTGGCGGTGGAGAGAAGAGCTACGGCTTTGACAGGAGATCGAGTAGGAGACTGAGACGTGCTCACCTCTACACCTCCACCCTAAATTCCCAACATGCCCCGCTCCGACTACTTAGAGCTCCTGGATGAAGCTGAGGCTGCTGAGCCGCGGGGCGAGGTGTGGGATTTAGAAGCAGAAGCGGAACGACTGAACATCAATCTACGCGAACTGCCGATGGACGAAAAGGGGTGGGACCGAGCAGTGAACGTGGCGTACAGAAAGTGCGCGTTGAAAGGCCACCCGGATAAAGTACCGCCTGGAAAACGGCCACAAGCAGAAGCTAATTTCAAGAAGATGAATGAGTCTCACAAGCTACTGTTACGAGTAGGCAAAGCGGTTCGGTTCGAAGCTGAATCCGGCGAAGCGGAGGTCGCAATCGCAGCTGCTAAACGAGCCGAAGTCGAAGCGAAAGAGATGGAAAAGATTAAGCTCTCGAAAAGATTGGCCAGCGTGATGAGCTTGAACGGCGTGACTGGGGGTTTTTCCATGGGAAATGGTAGTGTACCTGATGCAGAGACGAAGAGACGCACGAAAGGTGATCTGCAAACGCAAATGGCTGAGCTGTTACAGCGGTGCGGGGCGGAGTTTGAGAAGCGCGCGCGACGAAAGCGGCGGATGAAAATTTTGAGAAGAATCTTAGGAGTAGGATTGGGCGTCGCGTTCCTCTGGTTTGTCCGGAAAAACGCCCCGCCTGACATGGATGATGCTAGGGAAGAACTACGAGAAATAGCACAAGGGTTGCGGGCTGCTATAAGATTTATGGGCGCGGAGCTAGCATCGGCAGTCGGTCGACCGGGGGACTCCGAAGAGATGGCGGATGACTTGGAGGAGGCATTTCTGGAGGGACGCATGAGCGTCAACGATTCAGGCGGGTTGGAAGTATTAATTCCGGATGACGAGGTCCCAGGGATGTACTACAAGCTGAACATGAGCTCACGGGAGGACGGTTCCATGTCCGTGTGGACCGAGGGTGCGGATGGCGAACGCGTTGAGGTTGAGTTGGGCGATTTAGAATTTGACGATGAACCCGCGCCCGGCGTGTTTGGGCTGCCGGCGGAACGGATGAACGAAAAGGAAGGGCGGGGGGTGGTGAACGTAGTGGAGCAGGATGTGTCGGACAAAGAAAGGAAGAAGAAGGACCGGAAAAGGCACGGGCAGGAGAAAAAGGGACGGGACTGGGAGTGGAAGAAGGGATGACATAGGGTTGTTGACAACGACGAGCGTACAAGCGTACAAGCATACGAGCACTTTATTTCACAACTGTTTTCAAGCCGTCATCCACAAATTTATCCTCGGCTTCCAGTTGGCATGATCGATCGAGTTGGCCCTCATGCGTCTACCCTTCGCCCCAACAACACCTCACGCGTTCGCCGACTCGTTAACCGCTTGTGAACGCCTGCGATACACACGATGGTCGTCCAGCACGTTTCTGCGGTCGCGGTGCCCAGCGCTATGGGCACCAAGGGCAAGACGCCGCGCGCCACTCACGGGAAACGATGTGCTATCCGTCAATTCGATTGCACATCGATGTCGGCCCTTGTACGATCGAACCGAACCTCACCCCGCGGCATTAACATCACCGTGCGCGCCGCATCCTCCGTCCGCGATTTACCCGATGACCAAAGGGTGGTGATCACCGGTGCCGGCGTGGTGAGCACCGCCGGGAACGACCGAGAGGTATTCTTCGACACTTTGTGCGCAGGCACTTCAGGCGCAATAGATTTAACGCAATGGAAACCCGGGGTGTTCGACGCTTTAACCACCACAATCGGCGCCCCCATTCAGAACCTAGACGCGGGAGATGACCTCACCGTGAAGGAGATACGACGCATGGACAAGGTTCACCAGTACGCGGTGGTGGCGGGCAAAAGAGCGTTGCGAGACGCGGGACTTTGGGGCGAAGATTTAGACAAAATGGATAAAACGAGATGCGGCGTTCTCGTCGGCTCCGCGATGGGCGGCATGCAAGTTTATGAGGATAACGTCCAAAACCTGTACAACAAAGGCATTAAGAAGGTGTCACCGTTCACGGTACCGTACATGTTGACCAACATGAGTGGCGCGATTCTAGGCATGCAGCCTGAGCTAGGATTCAGGGGGCCTAACTACGCATTGAACACGGCGTGCGCCACTTCCAACTATCAATTCATAAACGCGGCGCAACACATTAAAAACGGCCAGGCGGATGTCATTTTAGCGGGGGGATGTGAAGCGGCAGTGACTCCTATGGGTTTAGGGGGGTTCATCGCGTGCAAAGCGTTATCCAAAAGAAACGACGACCCTACCGCGGCGTCACGGCCGTGGGACAAGGGACGCGACGGGTTCGTGATGGGCGAAGGCGCGGGAGTTTTGGTGATGGAAAGTTTAGCACATGCGAAAAAGAGAGGCGCTAACATTCTGTGTGAGTATTTAGGCGGGGGCATCAGCACGGATGCATACGACTTGACGAGCCCACGGGCGGATGGGCGAGACGTGATTCTGTGCATGCAATCTGCGCTAACTGACGCTTTGATCACGCCCGACGACGTGGACTTGGTAAACGCGCACGGCACTTCAACCCCCGTCGGCGACTTGTGCGAAGTCGCCGCCGTTAACGCGGTGTTCGGCGGACGCGGAAAGAAGGACTTCAAGCTGAACAGCACGAAATCAATGCTGGGGCACCAGCTCGGCGCCTCCGGTGCCCTAGAAGCCATCGCGTGCATCGAAAGCATCCGAAACAACAAAGTGCATCCCACAATAAATCACGACGACCCGGAAGACGGCGTCGACTTTGACGTCGTGCCGAACAAAGCGCAGAACTTTGAAGTCAACGTCGCTCTTTCTAACTCGTTCGGGTTCGGGGGGCACAACAGCTCGGTGGTGTTCGGGGCGTTCAAGGAATAGAGATTGAGGGGTTGTAATGAAATAGAACATGAGAACATCGGTTGAACTAGATGCACACTTTCGCCAAAAAACAATTGCCCCCGAAACAGCAAAAAGTGGAGAAGCAGGGTATCGATCCCCGTACCTCTCGCATGCTAAGCGAGCGCTCTGCCATCTGAGCTACTTCCCCGTCCTTCACGTGCACAAAATTGATCATGTTCACTTTTAAATTTTGAACATTTATATACGCTTCAAAAAGGGGTTAACTATATTTATTTTTCCTTTTTGGATACTGAACAAATCTCAAAATGGCCAAATGGCTTCCAAGAAATTTTCCTCTCTCCTCCTCTCCCTTTCGATTGCTCGCCATTCGTGTCGGCACTCCACCCCTCCGAGTGCCTCTCCCTGCATGCCCGCGCCGGCCAAGGACACCCCGGTCGGCGCGAAGCGACCCGCGGCTGAGGGTGTGAGTGCTGGTCCGAAAGGCTCGGAGGACGCGAAGAACGACGTGGGTCCTGTTCCGAAGAAACCAAAAGCGAAGGCGCAAGTCGGCGGCGACGACACCATTCTAATCGCGTCACCCTCCACCCCCATGTCAACCCCCAAAATCCCCCGGTACCTCCTACGCGTCCAGTACGACGGCTCGAACTTCTGCGGGTTTCAAAGGCAAGCCACCGCGAGAACAGTCCAGGGGTGCGTGGAGGATGCGCTGAATGCGTTTGCGGGAAGAGGAGGTGCTGGAGGAAAAGGGAAAAAAGATGATGGTAAGTTACAGGAACCGCTCACCACGTACGGCAGCTCCCGCACGGACGCAGGCGTGCACGCGTTGGATGCGACGCTTCATGTTGATTTAGAACGCGTGCCAAAACGAAAAAACCAGGAAGTGCAACCGCCGTTCACAGGGAACACGGTCATGTCCGCGGTGAATCACTTCCTGAAGCGAAGCGGTGTCAGGGATGCGAAGATATGGCGATGCGTCCGCGTGGATCCTACAAAGTTTCACGCCAGGTACAGCGCCACCGGGCGGACATACAAGTACAGAATTAAAGTAAGCGATGCATTCACGCCTCCAAGTGTATTCGAACACAAAAGGGTGTGGCACGTGGTGAGGAATGAAGGGTTAGATGTCGACGCGATGCGTTCCGCCGCAAAACATTTAATCGGCACGCACGACTTTTCCAGTTTCCGCGCCGCGCAGTGCCAAGCCAGCGGGCCGGTGCGTTCCGTTGATATGATTTCTATAGAGCAGGGAGACGAGGTGAGCACTTTGTTCGACCCGGAGGGACACGGAGGCCCGTTGGATGACTTTTCAGAAGTCGAAATACACGAGGAGGAGGAGGAGGAGGGGGATACTGGAGGACAAAAGAAAACAAAAAACAAAAACAAAAACAAAAACCACAACCCACAATCCGTCGTGATCACCGCGCGCGCCCCGTCGTTTCTGTACCACCAAGTGAGGTTGTTAGTTGGTACGCTGAAAGCCGTGGGGTGTGGCGATTTGACTCCCAGTGACGTTTCAGATCTTTTAGAAAAAAAGGATGTCAAGCTAACTCCGACGATGGCGCCGGCGTGCGGGCTTTATTTAGCGCGAGTGCACTACGACGGGAGTAGAAAATGGGATGCGCAGCGAACGGCGGATGAAGCGAAAGAAAAGGAAACGATGAGTGATTGAATTCAATTGAATGGAATCGACACGACAGGTAGTATGTAACCGTATAATATTATACTAAATGACCCTATTTACTACCAGCTCTACTACCGTCTAAACCCTAACCCTAGAGTATCCAGTTCTTCCTTTGCGTTTGTGTTAGGTCGGGGCACATCGATTCCAGCGCCGGGTCAGAGGATTTGAAAATCATGGCGTTGATTTTTGATGTTTTATATTTCGTTGGGTTCACTTTTTCTGTCGCTACTTTTCTGTCTCGCCGTGCCAGTGTTTCTATAACCATTTTCGGCGTCGCGACCGCTACGTCCATCGCGCCGCCGTAGAACGCATCCCCGAACGAGTGCACTCCGATGACGTGGCCGGTATCGTCGACAAGAGGACCGCCGCTCGCGCCGGACGCGACGACGGCGGTGTGCAGAATAAAGGAAGTAGTTTTTTTATTTTCGTTTTCTGAAGTGTTTCTTTCCGTCCCCTCGTACGTCGCCAACGTCACACCTTCAATCGCTCCATCGTCCCCTTTGAGTCCTTTGAATTTTTGCACGACAGAGGACCAGCCCATTGAATATCCTAGGGCTGTGACTTTTTGGTTTTTTGTTGGAGCGCCCTCCGCGAGCGGCGCGTAGGAAGACGGGAAGCTTTTTTGAGAATGTTTAACATCTCTGTTTTGGTTATTTTCCGACGATGAACCATCCTCCTCACCCTTCAACGCGATCAAAGCCAGGTCCAGGGTTGGGTGCACGGCGACAACGTACCCGAGGCGCGTTTGGGCGTTCATCGCAGGGCTGGCTTTGATGTCCAATTCATTGTTTGGGCCTGCTAAACACGCGACGTGTGCGCATGTTAAAATTCGGAACTCGCCACCAACTCCGTCCAACGACACAACGACACCGGAGCCTCGTCTTGTTCCGGACAGGAAAGGCACTCTGGTCTTTGCGTGCGGGGCGACCACAACCGTCGCCGCACGAGTCGTTTCGATGGCTTTATCTAAGGAGAAATTGGAAGCGTCTGTGCCGGTTGAGCAGAGAAACCAGCCTCGATGGCGTACCCGAGGACCGACCGAATCACCGATTGCATTTTTTCCACCACCGGCGAGTTTCACGCGCGACGCACACACGAACGGCACTTGAAGCGCAATCAAGCTGGACATCGCGAACACACCACGAGAACAGATCGCGGAGACCCGCCACGAGTCCCCCGAGCGGACCAGTAAGGCCGCGCACGCGAGACTGAGACGCACGAAGACCTGTCGTGAAGTTGATTGCGTTCATGAAACTGGTGCCACGTGTCGCGCGTTGCGAGCCTTGTTTTTATCGTCATTGACACGCCTCGTTGTCCTTCCGTCACTCCGCCCCGCGCAAATCCCGTCTACCCGTTCACCGTAACCGACCACGATGTTCTCCGTCGCGCAAACCCCCGCTGTAACCCCCCTGCGCGTGCGCGTGCAACGCACCCACCGGGCCCGATCGGTCGGCCCCGTGCGCGCCTCGGCGTCCGATGGCGTGACTCGCCGCGACGCGATGCTGGGCGCCGCTGCGACCGCTGTGGTTCTCGGCTTCCCCGCCCCCGCGCGTGCGCTTGACATCGGCGCCACCGCGCCTCCCTTCACCCTCCCCGCGACCGGCGGCGGCACGGTCGCGCTGGGCGACGTCGTCAAGTCCAACAAGTACACCGTGCTGTACTTCTACAACCAGGATTTCTCTGCGGGCTGTTCCATCGAAGCGGAGCGGTTCAACCAAGCTATTGGCGATTTCAAAGCCGCCGGCGCCACCGTGGTTGGAGTTTCCATGGATCCCATGGAGAAGCACGAGGAGTTCTGCACCGCGAAGGGCTTGGGTTTCAAGCTGCTGTCGGACGGAGACGGCTCCGTCTCCGCCGCATACGGCGCCGATTTAAAGATTCCCTTGCTTGGCAAGTTTTCTGACAGGCAAACCTTCCTCATCGACGGCTCAGGGACCGTCGTCGGGCACTGGCTTGAACGCGACGGCTCCATGGCCAACGTCAAAACCCCGGCGCACACCGCGCAGATTTTGGACGCGATCGGTACGCTGTAAGAGCCACTAAGAGGGATAACGGTGGGAAGAAGGTTTTATTCTTGTGCTAAAAAAGAATGCCGTCAGTCTACTGCGAAACCTATTGTTCTACTTCGCTTCCGTCTTCTCCCCCCCCTTGCTACTCATGGTTTTCTTGCGAATGAACTTCCCGACTGCTTTCATTCGTCGCCACCGCGGAGGGGCGTCTTCTAATGCCCTTGCTTTAGCCGCGGCTGCAGCGGCGGCTTTCCTGAGTTTTCGGGTCTCGGCTTTGACTAATTTCTTCACCCGCGCCTTTTCAAACAACTTTTCTTCGTGTCGTCGTATTTTCCTTCGCGCCGCGTCGTTCGCCAGCCGCACGTCTCTTTTCTCGTGATTAACAACCCGCACATCTCTTAAAACGTTCGCCACGACTCGCGAGGGTTCCAAACCGCCTTTCTCAAGCGCGGAGTGGTACGCAGGTGAACCCGCGATGTGGCTCCGAGTCGGGAAATTGTCTAAATGACGAACCGGGTTTGACGACAGATCCGTATTTTTATCGTCGCCGAGAAACATCGTGCCGTCTCGCGCCGCCGCCAGCTCAATCCCCTTACCTTCGTCCCAAACTTTATCCCCCGCGCTTTGCCTATCCAACTCCCGGTTCACCACGAACTCGCGCAAATCAACGCTCGCGCGCCAATTCACTGTTCTTTGTTGTAACCCGTCGTCCATGCGGCGCAGCACTTTCCGCTTTTCGCGGTTTTTCAAGAATGTTGAATCCAAATTTTCATCATTTTCATCCAAATCGTACGCATAATCACCCCCGCGTCTCCACGGCGCGTGTTTCTTGGTGTACTCCGTATCGCCCGGTGACAGGAGCCATTTCGGGAGCGGCGGGGGTTCGTATTCATCTTCAAAACCAGGACCCAAGCTGTGTCGGTAATACGCGCGCATCATGGTAATCTTCTCCTCGCGTTCACTTAAAAAGAACGCCGCCAAATCGACAATCTTTGAGTCCTCCTCCTTGCAATATTCCCTCCACCGAGTTCGGCCTCTGCCTGCTGGGTATTGGGATGCCTTCCCGTCGAAGTCCAAACGACGTCGGGCTAGGGTTTTCGGGGGAGGAGGCTCACTGCGAGATATCGAAGTACTTCTGTCATCGTCATTGAACCTCTCGGTAAATTCGTCGTCCGAGTCCGTCTCCACATCGATCCAATCCTGTAACCCGTCGCCAAACCCAGGAACTAACCCTTTTCGTTCACTAAGTTCCACAGAACGGCCCATCGCGACGTCTCGAAAATCAAAATAATCTAAAACACCCGGGGGCAAGTGGTCTAGCGACACGATTCTCGAGTTGACGTTGGTTCCCGGCGAGGTCGGGACGTTTTTGTGAAATTGTGGATTGACCCGAGTGTCTCTTTTCGCGCGCGGCACGCCGCCCTCCCCGAAGCCCCCTTCCCACATTATCGATTCGTCCCCGTTTCGTTGCGCGAAGTAACGCTCCATGTACCGCGCTCTTTGCGTTTTATTTGGAATGGATTCAACTAATGCGTTTCGGATGCGTCGAATCGCATCTTGTCGGCGCACTTCTCTTCGCAGGGAACGGGGATCTGGACGGTACGCTTTGGCTCGATTCTGAATCATCTCGTACTCGGCGAGTATCGTGCTTTGCTGCTCGTCGTCTACCGAGGCGTGTGAGGGGGCGCTTTGGGGGCGGGGTTTTGGTGCGCGGGGGGGCTTGTAGCAAATCAGCACCCGGTACGTGGCGCGCGCGGCCGAGGCGGCGACGCCCATGACTACGATGATTTCGTGCCACAGAAACGAACGTGGAATCAAAACGAATGCCACCCCGTCACTCCGCGCACCCACTTGTTCGTACGTCGAAACGCCTTCCCTATGTGCGCTCGGAGGTACCAAATCCAAAACAAAACAACCGCCCAGGCAATGTATACCGTGTGGATGACGATAATGCCCATGCTTTTGGTGCGAGATGCTCTGGGGGGACGGAATTTAATTTAACTCGACGGTTCCGAGAAACTCTGCACTCTTCAGTTTTGGCAAAAGTTTCCTCTCACCCATTCGATGCTGCGCCGAGTCGGGGTTCGTGCCGCCGCGGCTGCGTTCGCTTCGCTCGCGGCAGGTACCGCGGCTGCTGAGGCTGGGATGAACTCACACGGCGACGCTCGACGAAGGAAATCGCCGTTCTCGTACCGTGAGCTGGATGACGCGATCGTGCGCCGAAAGGAACAGGAAAAGCGGTTGGCTACTTACGTAGCCACCGTCTCGCCGATGCTGAACAAAATACGTTCCGAGATGGCACGCGCGCACGCACTGGGTGACGAAATCGCGGTGGAACAAGCGAAACAAAGTTTTAATACACTGGCGACACGAGCACAAGCTGAAACCGCGTCTCTGACGTGGGGCAGCTCGGAAAACGAAATGATACGAAAATCCTTTGTCGAACAATTCGGGTGCGTCAGGTGGACTGATTCCGCGATTGCCGAAATCTTAAAACACTCGCCACTCATAGAAATAGGCGCAGGCATGGGGCAGTGGCAACGGGTGTTGTGTGCGGAAGGGGCGGATATCGTAGCGTACGATGACCACTCAACGGTACCTGGGGGAGGCGATGACGAAATTGGTAGGAAATCGAAAAAATCAAATTACAACGGCACCGTCAAGACCGGCAACGAGAAAATTCTCCAAAGAAAATGGGTCAAACAACAAAACAGAACGTTACTAATAGTCTACCCCGAAGGCGACTTGTTACACAAGTGTTTGTGGAACTACGTTGGCGATGTGGTGCTTTTCGTGGGGGAGGGACGCGGCGGAGTGAACTGTTCATCCGAGTTTGTTTTCGATTGGATCGAGCGGGAATTTCTAATCGAAAAAATAATAAAAGTGAAACCCTTCGGAGACGGACACGAACGGCTCTGGGTGTTGCGGCGGAAAAGAAAGGTGATAGGGAAATAATGGTACACAGCTGTATACGTGTTGCATAGCTGTGCGTTGGTAATAACTAGTCTAAGTAGTCTATAGGTTAGCTAGGTTTGACTGCGTCGGCTTCCTTTTCTTTCGGCTCTGGCGGCGGCGCGAAAAGGTTGGACATCCAGGTAATCGTATCTGTCACCCAACCTCCACCGTGGTCTGCTTCTCCACTTCGTTGATCTTCGTTAACCTTTTGCTGTCTTCGCTTCTCTTCCTGCCGTTGTCGCCTCGCGACTTTCATGCCCAGCTTGGGTAATTGTGCAATCGCCGCCGCCAATACGTCCGCCGCGACGATTCGTTTTTCGTTTATATCGGGGCTGTTTGATTTCAACAAAGAACGCGCGATGACGGCATCAGACCGACGCACCGCGTCGGCTAAATCCATAACGAAGTCGTTTTTAGGAGTAGAAGTCCTGGAAGTATTTGAAGTACCTTTGTTACCTTTACTGGAGAGGTCCGCGAACACAGGTGGACCGCCTCCTACATTATTCAGTAATTTTTTCATTCCCTCGGGCGCTTTGAGTAAATAATTATCAACGACATCGTCGCCGTCGGCGCGTAACAAATCGGCGTGCGTGAACACCACCACTGTTCGTTCCAAAAACCGGCCCGCTCCGAAGCGAAGTTTCAAATCGTCTATTGCTTCTAAATCGCCCTTCGTTACCCGGCCACTCGCGTTGAACACCAAAACGAAAACGTCCACCCCGCCGGTTGGATTTACTTTTGGATTTGTGGACGACGCGCACTTTTCAATCTCATCGAGCAAAGAGTTGGCCGAATGATTACCCTCCATACTGCTGCCATCGGTGTTCCCGTCCCCGAACCCAGGCGTGTCTATGACGTACCACTGTTCGGATGGGTTGTCACCCACCACGACGCCGCCCAAGCCGGGAGAGGCGCAAGTTGTGGACGCGCACGTCGCCGTCACACCTGATGCACTTCTTCTCGACTGGAAGGGACATTCGGTGGACGCCAAGGCGTTGCCCACTGATGACTTGCCAGCACCGACCGAGCCCACGAGCACCAACGATCGAGCCGTAGTGCGCTCCACGTGATCGCCTCCCGCGGACATCGTCACCGAGCCCGAGACACCTCTCGCGCGGACACACACGCGCGCCGCCGGGACTGACGAGATTAGTGCTGAAATTTTCGTTTTCCCGAAATATTCGATTGAGGGTTAGGGTCGTGGTTCATCACTCGGCGTGCGCCACTCGCAGTTGCGCCACGCGTTTTCGGTGCGACCACTCCTGTGGTGGAGTTTGTGCTGTTGTGCGCGGGATTAGATTTCGTGTCGACATCTCCACATGAGTCGGTCCGTGAGCGGAAGCGCGGTGGACAAGGTGCTTGATGCAACTGATGGTTCTCACAGCGTAGGCGCGGACAAGCGGTCGAAAAACATCCAGGGCCTTTCAAGAGCCGCCCGCATCCGAGGCGGCAAGCTCCGGTTCGCGTACAACCGTAAGCTGCGAATAGGCATCCCCTCGTTCATCGCGGGGTTCGCCACGTGCGCGTGGATGGGTTTTATAAAAAAACCGCCGGTGGTCAAGAAGGTTGTGAGGAAAAAGAAACCGCAACGAAGCAGCGTGATTATCGAGGAATTGCCAGACGACCATCCTGTGCCGTCGATGAGCGCGGCGGATCCAGGGGAAGAGATGAAGCTCGTGTTGATCGTCAACGACTCACTGAACATGGGCTCTGGAAAAATCGCCGCGCAGTGCTGCCACGCCACGCTTGCAGTGTACCAAAGCCTGGAACAGCGTCACGGTAGTATTCTTCGACAGTGGGAGGCCGAGGGACAGAAAAAAATTGCGCTCAAGGCGAAGGAAAACGACATGAGCGCTTTGCTATCTCAAGCGGAGAAACAGCGGTTGCCGTGTTACTTGGTCGCGGACGCGGGGCGGACGCAGGTTGCGGCGGGGGCACATACTGTCTTGGCCATCGGGCCCGCGCCGGGGTCCGTGATTGACCAAATCACGGGGAAGCTAAGGTTGCTGTGAGGTGAGTGGAATTTTTCAATGAATCTCTTCTAACAATTGAATTGAGTAGTCAACCTCTCACCGTGGCTATTCGGTTGCTCAAAGGTCTTAAGCAGGATTCTTTAGCACAGGGTATATACTCATACACATACCCATACTCACATAAATTTATCGTGCATAGAATACACCATCACTCACGTGAACATATCGTCCCTGTCCGCCTCCCCCGTCTCCGCCTCCCCCTCCCCCCCGGCCCCCGAGAACTCCAGGAAGTGCGTCGGGCGGTGCGTTTCGTGGTAAAACTCCTTCGGGTTCGCAAGCCGCACTGCGTACCGCATGTTCGGGCTGTGTTTCACGCCTTGGAAGTTGTAGTTCCAGGACCCGCCGTCGGGGGTCATGTAGTACCCCAGGAAGCGGTCGCTTAGAAGCATCTGTACCTTCTCGTAGTGGTTGGGACTGAATCCGGATGGATTGCTCCCGCTGTTGTCCTTGTTCGCCCGGCCCCATTCGTATCCGTTAGGCGTCAACTTGTAAGCGGTGAGCGAACAACTCCCTGGTGTGAACGAACACGTCAAAACAACGCACTTCTCCCCGCTCCAGGTTTTGTTCTGCTCCAGAATTCTGGCGTGCGTGCAGACGTCTTGAGGAGGCAAATTGGGGGTTTCGTTCGGCTGCGTGTGCAGCCACCCCAACGGCTCCAAATCCTCAAGGTACTCGTGCTCCGGCAGCGCATGCGGCATGTTCACGCCGCTGTGGTTGCCCCACTGCGGGGGCATCACGACGCACCGAATCTCCTTCACCATCGGGTTGTCCGGCGGGGAGATGCCGTACATGTACCCCGCAATCTGCGTCCGCAAATCAGCAATAGTGATGAACTTCTTCAAAACGTTCTTCGGCAACACGTACGTGTACCCCGAGTCCGAAATGTCGTCGCTGTTGACATAGATGTGGTTGACGCGTAAATGAAGATTACTAGCGCTAATCGCACGGATGCGCCAATCCGTTTTAGACCCAAACGTTGCAGTCTCATAAGGACTCGTGGTGGTGACGATGAGCTCGTCGCCGTGCACGTTGGTGGTCTTCGTGGTCACCGCGGTCAACTGAGCCGCGTCCACAGCCTGCTTTTCAATCGCGGCGATCTCTTGGCGTTGCGTCGACGGGGGCGTGATTTCCGCACCTAAAATAATGTCGCGAATCTCGCTTTGCGTCAGCGCTCCGACGTTGACGTTGTTCTTCTTGGCGTAGTCGCCTAATATGAGATCCTTCAAAGCAATCTCAACCTTGATCCACTGCTCGTCGCTCAAGTCAGGCCACACGTGGTGAGGTTGCGTGATGATGGTTTTATCCGGCTTTAGAAGCATCTTGGCCTTGTCGTTGTTGACGTGGAGCGCTCGGAGGATCAAAATCAATCGCGAAAACGCCGTGTACGAACTTATCGTCCGGAGCCAGTCGTCGTACACGTTGAACAGCGCCATCTGCGGCTCGGTGGCTTTCAAAATCAAGTCACCGAACTTCTCAATCTTCATACAGGCTTGGAACGGCATCTGCAGTTCGCTGCCTTTGATGACGATGTTGGGAAAGTCAAGAAGGTGCACTTCCAACGGGTCCAGCATGCCTTTTCGGGTAACAATAATTTGCTTCGGCTGTTCCTCCACTGGTAGCGATCTGACTAATGCGGCAACCTCTTCAGCCGTCTTCCACTTCGCCAACTGCCCAAGCCGCTTCTGCCCCGCCCACACGCTCGTGTGAATAACCTTCAAAAACAACTGCCCCGTCCGCGGGTTGAATATGAAAATCGCGCCGTTAATGGGTTTCGTAGTGAGGTTACCCTCGAACGTTTTGTGGATAGTAACGCGGTACACGTTCGTGTCGTCCACAAACCAAATCGTTTGGTTGCTGAATAATTCGCCGTAGTTCTGACTGTTGAGATAGGGTTCAGTGGGTTCGGACGAGTACAGCTGTAGACCCTTCCTGACGCGCTCTCGTAGCACGTACAGTGCGGGGTTGGCTTTCATGATCTTGGCCATCGCCTGTTGAACAAGCGGCTTACAGCCCGGGAACCAGTTGCCGTACGCGGCATGCAGGTTGTACGCCAGGTCAACGCCGACCATAACGCCGGTCGGCGAGGGGTAGATTGACATGTTGTCCGTGGTGTAATCAAGGAACTTGGCGCGCGTGTACCGCTCGATATCATGGCTGTCGAAGTCGCCCCACCTTAGCTGCACGTCGAGCCAGAACTTGTTGGAAGCCTTTTGGTCGAACACGTCCTTCGCGTCGCCGGTTAAAGAAGGTTTACTTATTTGCCACTTGTACGCCGCGAACAATAATATGTCGGCGCAACTCGAGTTCATCTTGTAACTCTTTCTCGGATGGATGGTTTCCTTCTGCACGGTTTCGATTTCTAACGCGTCCAATTCCTGGTCGAATACTTGGCTGTAGGGGTATCGGGAGAGAGAAAGGGGGTAGGGGTCAGTAAAAGTCAAAGTGCGTAAATTTCAAAAGCGATGACACGAATCATAGACAATTCGGAATGACGCGACGCGGCAGGGAAGAGTAGGGACTGATAACTCAACAGGTGATGAGTTACGGGCTCAAGGGCTCCGAAAAAGCCTGCCATTCAATACGTACCAAAGATCCATCACAAGCGACTCGTGAATTTTCTGCCAGAGGTGCGCGCGGAAGATTTGAATCAGCGAGATTTTTAAAGTTGGAATCTTTCCGTGCATGAAAATTCCAGTCAAGTCAAGCTGCACTTGAAATCCAACATACACGTTCGCTCTGTTAATCGTGGGACTCCACCACAGCGTGAACCGCCTGTTCGGGATCTGATTCAACCCGCTTCGCTGCGCGTTCGTCAACTTCTTGTACTGTTGTGCATGAAGAAAGGAGGGTAGGTGAAGAAAGGAGGAGCGGAGCGGTCAGAGAGTTGGTAACGAGGAGGAAACCGCTAGAAAAAAAAGGTTTTAAAAGTGGGAATCAAAGGAGTCGCGGCCCTCTCGCACGCGCGCGCGATGGGATTCCATGTGTTTGCGTAGAGCTTTTGAGGAATCTTGAGAGGAATCCTTTGACGTACTTTCATGCTTTCCTCGAATCCTGATGCTTTTTCCCAGAACAGACCTTCCCATGTGGGAAAGTACGTTCCTTTGAACAGGGTGTGCTCCAGAATACCTTCCACGCCGCCCAACGCTTGAATCACGTCGGTGCGGTAGTTGTTCAGGTTCCACAGCTTCCCGTCGTGCCGCGCGTGCGTCCACCAAAAGGGGTTGAGGCGCAACAGGCAGTGCTCCTTGAAGTGCGTGCGGACGCGCCAGCCCTTGTCGTAGGCCAAGGTGTGCCGGTCCTTCTGGAACAGGGTGTTGATTCGGGGAATACCCCGGTCCCACGAATCTTCCAAATCCTCAAGCGTCAATCGTCGGTTCTGCGCTGACGCTTCTTGCCTTTTTAAAGCATACTCCGCCCAGACCCGCTGTGAATCAACAAACTCGGCTTCCCAGGGCTGGATGTACCGGAACAGGTTGGGAATGAGCTGGTCCGTGTCGTGGGACATCCCCGAACGGAAGTGCGTCACCCCGGTGTCCGTTTGCATGGAGTATTTTAGGTCACTCTGCGGAATCAGGATGTGACCCATCGACAACATCCCGAGACCGCCGATCTCTTTCGGCGTGTAGAACACAACAGGCGGAAATCGACTTGGCATCTTACTGTTCAGCCCAATCTTTACGCGCGTTTGAATTTTGTTCTCGCACTTGACTAATAAATCAAGTAGCTCGGGGGTGTGCACCACGGCTTCCCGGTAGTACGTCATCAACCCAATCAGTGCGGTGTTCCACTTGTTCACGATCTTCGTGAACGTCGTCGCGCCGGAACTCATCAGCACTTGTCGCACTCGGTTTTCAAACTGTTTCAGCGCTTCATCATCAACCCTCAGGAAAGCCTGCGCCGTCCTTTCTTTCGTCAACTCATTTTGCAAATTCCAAACCCCGTCCTTCTGCGCGAAGTGCTCGGTGGCCATGCGCACCTTGGGCATAATACGAACCTCGAACCCGCACATGTTGAACAGCAAGTTGGGGTTGTCTCTTGAGTACACGCTCACGAAACCGTTGTCCCACTCCAACGAGGTTAGCGAACGGGGGAGGCGGTTCTTGATGTCCCAAAACACGGCGCGGCCTAGGTTGACGTCGTGCTTCATGAGTCGCATCCGCGAATCCCGGGGCCAGCACTTCTTGTTGTTGTACCCCACCAGGTTCTCGTTGTTCGGGTCCGGGTGTTCCGTGAGGTACCGCTGGATCAAGTCTTTCGATTCCTCAGCGGAGAACTTAAACAGCACGTGAAGCTTGTCCACGTACCTGGAGTAGAGCCGGATGGGGTGTCGCACTTCGGTCTTCACGTCCCTGTGGTTGATGAACTCGTTGGGCATTTGGGGCGGGCCGGCGATTTCGCTTGCGCGGGTTAAACCGAGGACTAATAAGTCAAGAACCAGGCCATAGTACTGGCTCACGAAACTCGCAAACTGCAACCCGCGAATCAAGCCGTAGGAGTTCGTGTGTGACATGTCCTTGTACGAAATAACCACGTTGTTTTTGCTCGTGATGTAGTCTGCGATGTTGTGGTCCACTATTAATCGCAACAGCCTGTTAAGCATCGTGAGGTCAATCTTCTCAAAGAGCCGTTCGAATTTCGTCTGTAGCATCACCAGGCACTCGCCGTTCGCGGTTTCCCACACGTCGGTTAAATTATTAATGCCCTGGCACCACTTGTACACCAGCAACGGCGGAGGCTCCGTGTCCGCTGGTTTGATCCAGTTGGGAAACAAGTGCCGCTTGTCGCTTTCGTACCACACGTACTGGTCAAGGTACGCGTCCGTGATCTTTTCCAGCGGCTCGATTTCGTAAACAGGAATCAAGTGCGAATAGAGGTCCATAAACTCTATGCCGACTTCTTTGAACGCGCGTTGCGTTAACAAGTGCCGCTTGATTCGCGATAACGCTTCGTGAGGGTTGTCAAACGCCTGTTCAATCAAGCCTAGTTCTTCCCGTTGGCTTTGGTTCAACTTCGCGGCGATTGAGAAGTTTTCCTTTAAGCGCTCCAGCGCCAAAATCAACAGCTTCCTGTCGTGCTTGTAGCTCAGCGGCGGGAACGGAATCGGCGAGAACTTGCGGCTCTCCAGCCAGTGCACCGTGGTGGTGTAAATCGCCACCGCCTCTTCCGGCGTGACGTACGGACCGTCCTTGAGGTAGTTGTGCTGTCGTTCCTGCTCCGCTTTGAGCCATAAGCGGGTCAACCTCCCAAGGTTCTTCCTGCACACTGTCTTGTCAACAGTAGCACCTCGTCTGATACGCTCTCTATTATAGTGCGCCACGTTCGTCCACCAGTCCGCTTTTGATTTAACGTAACGCAGAATCATGTTCTCCACCGGCGCCGGCAGCCCCGGCACTTTCCACGGAATGTTAGCCTTCCAGCACCGCCAAGCTTCACTCAAGTGCGACAAAATAGTCTTCGCCTTGTTCGCCTTGATTCCTTCTGGCATCATATCTAAAATGTCGTGCATTACCGCCGCCCTCAACTCCAAATCAAAGTGCGACTCAATCCGCTGCTTCGTCACCGTCTTCGCAACGCCCTTTGAATGTCTTCCTTCAAACTGTCTTGCGAGTAGGTTCCCCAGCCAGCGCTCTAGTAATGGAACAATCCCTCTCAAAAAGAACAGCCACACCCTCCACATCGGCGCCCAGAAACCCACCCCCGGGCCCTTACCAACCGGCCCGGTGTTGAACCTGTAGTACACCAGGTGCTTCAAGTCCTTGCACATCCGTATCTGGCGCATCAGCCGGTACTTGTACCGGTACATGCCTGTTAATTGCCCAACGTGTGAGAACACGTACTGCAGCCCATCTGCGAGCTGGAACGCATCCACATTACCCAAGCGGTACTGCACATTCGAGTCCACCACTAGTTTGGTTAATCTTAAAATCTCCCTACAAAGGTGAAACGCGTTTCCAAAGCGCGACTTTTTGCGCTCCTTGGTGGTCAACGTTTTGACCGGCTTTAGGTTGAAGTTATAGTCAAGGTGCAGGTAGTTCAGGTTCTTCCTGTGGATAAGCAGGTTGAGCATGTTGTAGCCTTGCCTGCAGACCTGCAAACCCGCTTCCACCCAGTCCAACTCCGTGGCCTGGAAAAACTTCGTCTTCTTCAAGGCTTTGAACAGCGATCGCTTCTTCACCGCTTTCGGCGGCCGCTTGTGCAGCTGGTTCAGGACGTAGCACTTTAGGAGTTTCTGGTACGAAACTCTAACCTTGACTGGGTACCCGCCAGGCGCGTGTTCCTTGAACCACCCGTTCACGAGCGGGACGTCGATGGTGCGTTTCGTGTTACCGGACCTTTTGTTGAACGGGTAGGGCGCGAAGACTAGCGCGATGCCGGACATGGTGTTTTCTGAGTACAGCTCGGTGTCTTGGCAAAACGGAGAGCACTCTTCGGGAAGCTCGAAGAAATCGTCCTCGTCGTCCTCGTCAAAGCCTTGAGTGTACCTAGAAGCACCTCCACTGCTGCTCGCCCCTTCTGAACTCCGGTAGCTCGCAATCGGGTGAATCAGCGGGTCGTAGTAAAACGCGGGCAAATCAGGGTCCTCGGTTTTTATGTACATCGTCATCGGGTGGTGGTACGGCGGGGTGCTGACTTTCCTCGGGCGGTTGTTATATAAGTACGGAAAAGCAACCTTATACTCGGTTCGGTTCGCGTGCCGCACGATCAGCTTGTTCACGTCGTTGAACTCGTTCCAGTCCTCGTCCGCTTTGTCCATATCGCGGTGAAGGGGCTCGAACTTCGGACCACCGGGGATGCACATGTTCAGCGCCTTCGCCGTGAAGAACGACTTGTCCTCGAACAGGTAAAAGTAGTTCTTGTCGACAGTGTCGCTTAACAATTGACCGGCGAGCCTGTATAAGGTACTCATAATAGGCAAAGGAAGTTGCCACTTCCGGTACGAGCTGCCGTTGAGAAACTTGGTGTACCGCAACGGCTTGTGTTCGTAGAACCACTCCGCGACCGCTCCGTCTTCGTCGTCATCCAACTCCAACTCAATCGCTTCCAACGGATCCACGTCCAACAAGTTGTCCGCATAATCAAGTGGAGGCTCTTCATCGTCGAACGGGGGGAAACGCATGCGCTTGAAGTGCCGCCGGTCCCTCTTCTCGCGCCGCATCATGATCCACATCGTGCCCCACTGCGCGACGTAAATGGGTTCCACTACCTTCGGTGTTTCGTTCACGAAAGTAATCGCACCGGTGATGTGGTAAATAACCTCGCAGTGCCGCGCCTGTTCCCAGGGCATGGGCATGTTCTCCAGCAGCTTGAAAACAGCGTGCGGCACGAATTTCAAAGCGCCGAGATACACGCGCTTGTCGTGTCTGAATTTCTTACTACTCATGTCGCCGTGGTCCTTAACGATCTTGCGCACGTGCTGTTGGTGGAGGTTGGGGTGGATAGGATGGAGGGTGAAAGGATGGAATTGAAAGGGTTAGAGGTGCGTTTTGATGGGAACGGTTGTTTGATAGGATCCACTGTTCTTCATGGACAGTGTCGGAAGCGAGAATGATCATTTGGATGCCACGCATCTCACATCAATCTCAATCGCAATCGATCGGGGCGGAAAAAGATGAGTGGCCTTCACCCCTCGCACGTACCTCTGGCGGCATCTCTTCCTTCGGGGGCTCGACGTAGCCGAACTTCCGAGACGTGCCGTAGCGCTTGCTGTTCAGTTGCTGCCATTTGCGAGCTGTGGAGTGTGGGGTGGAGTAGGGGGTGTGGGATGGCGGCAATGAATGAGCGTTTGTTAGTGTCAATGTGGCAACGGGAATAGGGTTACTGCTGCGCCGGAAACCGCGGTTCGTGGGTGATGCGAGGCTCCCGTGATTCGCACTTCGGGGGAATAAAGACTCGCACGGTGTGTCCAGGCGTTATCGGACGTACCTTTCTCTTCCAGCCGGGCCTGTTCGGCGGCGGCGTCGACCTCCATGGCGCCTCGACGGGGTTTTTACCACCGCTTTTCGCGCCCGGCGCCAGATTCCAAAGTGCAGACGCCTCTACGGGGGAGGGCGGTGTCCGGACGCAATGCTCCGCAACCGTAGTCTCGGCTTCGTCTCCCTTCACTCGACCTTCTGTCAAGCACCTGCCGCCGCGAGGTGTGGTCAGAACAGGCTGCGCGGGTCGTCTGTGCGCGCGCCCGAGTCTGCCGCTGCGCCGATCAGATTACGTCTAGGCCGCCACTTACCCTAGCAGGCTGCAGAGTGAGAAATTATTTCGCGCGTCGTTTTGAGTTTCCGTTGACAGAAGCTGTCAGACGTCCCCGCACGAGTCAAGCCTTGCACGATGGCTAAACCCACCTCCGCTTTTTTTCTTCTGCTGCTCCTGTTGTCCCTGCTGCTCGCCCCCGCTCACGCGGGCGGGGGAGCCAAGTGCCCCGCAGAGTCTTGTCGCGAGTGCGTGTCTGTGGGGTGCGGGTGGCAATCGAGTGGGTTGGAGTGCAACAAGAAAGGCATGTTCGGGTTCGGCAAGGGGGTGAACCAGGCGGTGACGCAGTGCACGCCGCTGCGAGACGCTTTAGTTAGATTGAAAGACAACTCACCGGCCGCGAGTGAAAAGCTGGTCGCCGCGTACGACTTCATACGGGACAAGATCACGGTCAAGTAGAGTCTAGATGCATTGTAATTTATTTTTCGCAGAGAGACAGATTTAGATTGACCGAAGTCAACATCCCCTTCCTCCGAGAAACAAGCATACGTATGATAGAGAAAAAGAGAAAAGAAATGTCCTGAAACTAACCATATATTGCTGAAGCGTAATGTATGTATCACAATTATAAGTTGCGCGGGGCGCGGTCTTGCGTGCGGGTACCGAAGTAGTGGTCACCCGAATCAAATCAGTACCGAAAAAAATCAAACTCAAGAGTCGTCAAGAGCCGCGTTGCACTGCTTTCAACTCCTCACTTCTCTTATTCGTTCTCCCAATAATTAGGGCACGGGCAGGGGCTTGATGTCCCAGATTTCCGTGGCGTACTGGTCGATGGTTCGGTCGGAGTTGAACTTCCCGGAGAACGCGGTGGAGATGATGGACGACTCGGTCCACTTCTCCTGGTTCTTGTACGCCGCGTCGACGTCGGCTTGGCAGTCGATGTAGGATTGGAAATCTTTCGCAACAAGGAAGTAGTCACCTCGGCCGAAGCCTTCGTCGCCCTCCAAGGACCACAGCAGCTCGTCAAACTCACCGGGGGAGCCGAACGTACCCGCCTTGATGCAGTCCATCACCGCGGTGAAGGACTCGGGGGGGGTGAACTTCCCGGCGGCGCGCTCGGCACGCGCCGGTTCCACTTCGGGCTCTTCGATGCCGAACAAGAAGAAGTTCTCATCCCCGACGCACTCCCTGATTTCGACGTTCGCGCCGTCAAGCGTGCCGATGATCAAGCAGCCGTTCATCTGGAACTTCATATTCGACGTGCCAGAGGCTTCAGTACCGGCGGTGGAGATGTGCTGCGAGAGCTCGGAGGCGGGGATCAATGTTTCCGCGAGAGAGACGTTGTAGTCGGGGACGAACACAACCTTGAGGAGGTCGCCGATTTCGGGGTCGTTGTTCACGACGTCGCCCACGGCGGTCACAAGGCGCACGATACGCTTGGCCTGGAGGTACGTGGCGTACGCCTTGCCGCCGAACACGCAGACGCGGGGGGTGACGTTAGCGCGCTCCTCCGGGGTCATCGCCTTCATTTCGTTGTACCTGTGAATGATGCCCATGATGTTCAACAGCTGGCGCTTGTATTCGTGGATGCGCTTGATTTGGATGTCGAACATCGCGTTTTCGGAAACCTTAACGCCGGTTGACGATTCAATCAACTGAGCGCAAAGCTTCTTGCGCTCAATCTTCGCGTCCTTCCACTTCTTTTGCAGGTCATTGTCCTTGGCGAGAGGCGCGAGTTTTTCCAGAAGCGCGGTGTCGGTGACCCACTCGTCCGTGCCGATGGCTTCGGTGATCACGTTGGAGAGTTGGGGGTTGCAGAACGCGAGCCAGCGACGCGGGGTCACGCCGTTGGTCTTGTTCTGGAACTTCTCGGGGTACAGTTCCGCGAAATCCTTGAACGTGAACGTCCTGACGATTTCGGAGTGGATCGCGGCGACACCGTTGATGGCGAAGCCCGCGATGCAGCACAGGTTGGCCATGCGCACCATGGGGGCGGGGGCTTCCTCTTCCTCCTCGGCGGGCGCGGCAGCCTTGCCCTTCGCGGCGGGGTCGGACACAGCCTTCTTGGCAGCCTTGGCCTTGGCGGCGGCGGCGGCTTCCTCGGGGGTGACGTAGTTCTCGAGGATGCGCATGGCGCCCAGCTTGGCGGCCATATCCGCGTCAGTGGCCTTGGGGTATGCCTTCTTGACGGAAGCGATGAACTGCTCGTCGATCTTGTGGATGATCTCGACGTGGCGGGGGAGGAGCTCCTCCATCAGCTCCAGGGGCCACTTCTCAAGCGCTTCGGGCATCACGGTGTGGTTGGTGTACGCCACGGTTTTTGAAGTAAGGGCCCAGGCCTTGTCCCAGTCGAACCCTTCCACGTCCATAAGGATGCGCATGAGTTCGGGCGCGGCCAAAGTGGGGTGCGTGTCGTTCATTTGGATCGCAACCTTCTCGGGAAGCGCTTCCCACTCGTTGCCGCGCTCCTTGAATCGCGCGAGGATGTCTTGCACGGACGCCGAGCACAGCATGTACTGCTGCGACAGGCGAAGCGCCTTCCCTTCACGGGTGCCGTCGCCAGGGTATAGCACCGCGCAGAGCTGCTGCGCCAGGTTGGTCTCGCCCATGGACGTGGCGTAGTCACCCGCGTTGAAGGACGCAAGGTCGAAATCTTTCGGCGCGACTTCGGCGTCCCACAGACGAAGCGAGATGCAGTTCTTGGTCTTGTAGCCGGGGATGGGGCTGTCGTACGCCACGGCGTTGATGGTCTGGCCGGGGACCCACTTACCGTCCACAACCTTGCCGTAGAAGTTCACCTTGTGCGCGGTCGTGCGCTTGACTTCCCACGGGTTACCCACTTCGAGCCAGTCGTCCGCGTACTCCATCTGCTGGCCGGTCGCGGAGTCGATGCCTTGCTTGAACAGCCCGTACTTGTACCTCAAGCCGTAGCCCCAGGCAGGCAGGTCCAGGGTGGCGATGGAGTCCAGGAAGCACGCGGCGAGGCGGCCTAAGCCTCCGTTTCCGAGGCCCATGTTGCGCTCCACGCTAGCGCAGTCCTCGAGGTTGTAGCCGAGAGTGCGGAGCGCGTCGGAGTACTCGCCGGTGAGACCCAAGTTGCCAATGGCGTTCGTGAGCGCACGGCCTTGAAGGAACTCCATGGAGATGTAGTACGCCTGTTTCGGGTTTTGCTCGTGGAAGTGCTTGTACGTGGCGTTCCAGTTCTCCACTAGTTGTTCTTGAACCGACTCAGCGGTGGCGCGATACATGTCGTCGGTTTGGAAAGTTAACGGCATGGCGCCGGTCTTGGACGTTTGGTACACGATGTTGGACGCGATCGATTCGGACGACTTGGGGCACAAAGGCGCCTCGGGAGCCGCGGCGGCGTCGGTGGAGACGTCTGGTTTTGGGGAAGAAGGGTCAGGCATGGTTCAAGAAAGAAAGAAGCGAAACACTGTGGTCCCTTTGAAGTCCCTCAGATGGCCCTCCGCACGCCATAGCACAGAGCCCGCGGTGACCATGCGGTCCAGCGCCACCAATCGGAGGAAAAAAAACAAGATGAGAGGTTTTGTACGTACCGCGCTTGCCCGCTTGGGCGACGACGCCTCTGCGGACGACGCGCGTCTTGGAGGCACGCTTGGTGGCGAACGAGGCGCGGGTCGCGGGCATCGCCGCGGCGGTGGTCATGGCAGCCATGGTTGCTAAGTTCCTGCGAGATGGACAAAGGGTCAGTGGTTTGAACACCAACGAGCCTCTTGGAGATATTTTTCGCGAAGCGTCGTTTTGTAAGGCGCGCGATGGGTGTTCGTGTGCGTGAACGCGTTTCTCTGCACACCACGAGCAGACGTGATGTGCAGAGAAACGTGTTCGAACAAGAAAGGATAACCGCGGGAACACTTACTGCTTAACGGCGTCGCGTAGCAACTACGCAGGCGTCTACAGATGTGGTCGGGGAGAGCGCGATCGCGCCGCAAAAACCAGTTTGACAATTTAAATTTCGTTTAACTCGTGGTTCTTGAATGCCGAGGTGTCACATCATTGATTGGTGGATGGGGTCTATGGGAGTGGAGTCTGGATAAAGTGAGGGGAGGCGTGCGCTTTATCTGGGATCTTTCCAGTCGAGAACCCCGTTAAGGGTGTTTGCGCGCAAAACCGGACCGACAACAAATATTTGGCAAAAGCCACGACAAAACGCCTAAATCCTTGGAAGCGACGACGACAACGAGCGCACACAACGCCTCCACGATGGATTCCTCCGCATGGGTGCGCGGTATTTTCAACCGCCCACCCCGTACTACCGCGAAAGCAGTGCGCATGCCATCCACGCAAGCAGCCATCCCCAGCCTCCCCAACCACCTAGTCGTCACGCACATCCTGAGATCTCAGTACTTTGACGATCCCGCAGATCTCGCACGACTGCCAGCGGTGAGCCGCGCGATGCGCGACGCGGTGGTAGAAACAGGGCTTCGGATTGAAGAGCTTGGTGAAGTTCGTGCGGCGATGCTCGGATGTTTAAACGCGGTGCAGCGCCTGCAACGGGGGGGTAACCTGTCGCGTAAAGAATACCTTTGTGTCGCAGCGGCGAGGAGCGGGCAGCTCGAAGAGTTGAAGGCGTTGCGCGCGGACGGCTGCCCGTGGGA